>OMGN01000087.1_pt1 | contig 77060 bp, 57 predicted proteins | sample 1674111 | NCBI WGS metagenome assembly OMGN01 (sample SAMEA103958143, study PRJEB25191) | human gut metagenome | biome: human-associated habitat [ENVO:00009003]; feature: intestine environment [ENVO:2100002]; material: feces | place: Germany | collected 2013/2015
TAAACCACATGTTCCTCCGCTTGTGCGGGCCCCCGTCAATTCCTTTGAGTTTCATTCTTGCGAACGTACTCCCCAGGTGGATAACTTATCGCTTTCGCTTAGTCACCGACTGTGTATCGCCGACAACGAGTTATCATCGTTTACTGCGTGGACTACCAGGGTATCTAATCCTGTTTGCTCCCCACGCTTTCGTGCCTCAACGTCAGATATAGTTTGGTAAGCTGCCTTCGCAATCGGTGTTCTGTATGATCTCTAAGCATTTCACCGCTACACCATACATTCCGCCTACCGCAACTACTCTCTAGTCAAACAGTATTAGAGGCAATTTCGGAGTTAAGCCCCGGGATTTCACCTCTAACTTATCTAACCGCCTACGCACCCTTTAAACCCAATAAATCCGGATAACGCTTGAATCCTCCGTATTACCGCGGCTGCTGGCACGGAGTTAGCCGATCCTTATTCGTACGATACTTTCAGTCACCTACACGTAGGTGAGTTTACCCTCGTACAAAAGCAGTTTACAACTCATAGAGCCGTCATCCTGCACGCGGCATGGCTGGTTCAGACTTGCGTCCATTGACCAATATTCCTCACTGCTGCCTCCCGTAGGAGTCTGGTCCGTGTCTCAGTACCAGTGTGGGGGGTTAACCTCTCAGTCCCCCTATGTATCGTTGCCTTGGTGAGCCGTTACCTCACCAACTAGCTAATACAACGCATGTCCATCTATAACCACCGGAGTTTTCAACCCGGAGAGATGCCTCTCCGAATATTATGGGGAATTAGTACCAATTTCTCAGTGTTATGCCCCTGTTATAGGTAGGTTACATACGCGTTACGCACCCGTGCGCCGGTCGCCACCAAAGTATTGCTACCTCGTGATGCCCCTCGACTTGCATGTGTTAGGCCTGCCGCTAGCGTTCATCCTGAGCCAGGATCAAACTCTCCATTGTATAAAATTATAAATGTTTTGTTAGAGTCCTGACTATTCGTTTATCCTTTATAAAAGGAAATTGACAGATAAATACTACATTTCTTTTCTCTCAAAATATAACCAGTAATTCAAAGAACCAGTTTGAAAAATCGCATTTACGATGCGAAAGGACTGCAAAGATAGAGTAACTTTTTGAATCCTGCAAATCTTTTTTCAAAAATCTTTTTAAGAACTTCGCGTCTCGGGAAATCGGGCCTACACAGAGCTTTAAGCTCCTTTATTGTAAACTTTCAGCCTTCGTAAGAACAACCGTTTTTCTCAAACGCGGATGCAAAGGTAGCGACTTTTTTCGAACCTGCAAATATTTTCGCATATTTTTTGCATAAAAGTTAAAAATTCTTCAAATCTGAGGTATACACCTATATTTTATTAGAGAAGAATTAGTCGGCCAGCCCTTATGAAGCCCGGGCCGCACATCGCCGCAACCGGGAAGCCGACCTGCGGGGCCGAGGGCTTCCATGGAAAAGACCGCAGCGAGTAAATTCGGGTCGAGTCCTGCAAAACTGAGATTTTTTACTATTTTTGCGTCAGATTATCCGACCGATATGAATTTCAGAAAAATATCACTGCTCGTGCTGATCCTGCTCATCGCGGATCAGGCACTCAAGATCTGGGTCAAGACCCACATGCACCTCGACGAATCAATCGTCGTCTTCCCGGACTGGTTCCAATTGCGCTTCATCGAAAATAACGGCGCGGCCTTCGGGATGCACATCGCCACCAAAGGCGGGTTCGACTGGGGGAAACTCCTGCTCGGGATTTTCCGGATCGTGATGGTCGGGGTCATCGGCTGGCTGATGCACCACCTCATCAACAAACGCAAAGACACCCCCAAGGGGGTCATCGTCGGCCTGGCGCTGGTTATGGCCGGTGCCCTGGGCAATATCATCGACAGCGCTTTCTACGGGCTGCTCTTCTCGGAGTCGACGCCCTATACGGTCGCACATTTCGGCGGACACTACGCCGGATTCATGATGGGCAAGGTCGTCGACATGTTCTATTTCCCGCTCTTCCAGTGGAACGGTGTACCGCGGTTCCTGAACTTCCTGGTGGACAGCAACAACTACTTTTTCGGGGCCATCTTCAACCTGGCCGATGCCTATATCTCCATCGCCGTCATCTATCTGCTTCTGTTTCAGTACAAATTCCTGAGCAAGTAGATTTTTTTCGTAAAAATAGTTGGTGAATGAGAAAAAAGTATTACTTTTGCACACCACAATTTCCAAAAGCCCAGGTGGCGGAATAGGTAGACGCGCACGTTTCAGGTGCGTGTGCCGCAAGGCGTGCAGGTTCGATTCCTGTCCTGGGCACTAAGTTGTGAAAAAAAGGAGCTGATAATCAGCTCCTTTTTTTGTGTAGGGTAAAATGTAGGATAAATTAAATCAATCGTCCCCTTCAAAATCCTTAAAAAAGGAACTGCCGGCAATTATAGCAGCATTCTCATCCACACCTAATCGCAGGTAACGCATAGTCGTAGTAACTTTCTTATGTCCCAAGGCTCTGGAGATTGATGAAAGCGGAACTTTGGAACGCTGAAGATGCGTTGCGAATGATCGCCGTGCAGTATGGGTAGAGATCAAAGCATACTTCTCAATCCGGATCTCTTTCACCTCTCCTCCTCGATGTTCGCATATTGTCACTTTTTCGTCGATCCCTGCCATTTTTGCCAGTCGCTTGATATAGACATTCATTTTCTGGTCAGAAATTGTCTTTGACAAGTCAAAATCGCTCTCGAGGATTTTTTTTATCACGGGATGAAGTGGAATGGCAATCGGGGTATCTGTCTTACGGGTACGCATCATAATCATCCCATCGACAATATTGGATTCGTTGAAGCGACTAAAGTCAGACACCCTCATGCCTGAAAAAGCCCCGATAAGAAACCGATTCCGGACTAACTCACATGTAGCTATACGCTGCTTGATGGCTTTCGGATCTTTCAGCTCCGGCCACTCCTCAAGCACCATACTTTTCGTGATTTTAAGCGCGTGAAGTTTCATAAGCTCGCTTATCGAAAGAAATATTGGATCGCCTTCTTTCATCACAGTGATGAAATTCTTATGGGCAGTCCCGTTCAAATTATGCAGGTGATCCACATCTCGGGCTTCCCTATAAACCTGTTTAATCACTTTGATGAGACTGCCGAAATAATTATCCGAATATCCCTGCCCATATATCCAGCTCCGGAACTGATTATAGAAATTGATATTGATATCTTCAAATTGCAAACGACACCGAATCATCTTTTCATACTGCTTCAGCTTATTCAGGACTGTTCGGTAATGCCGGATCGTTATTATCGACCTCGCATCGGCATAGCGGGCAATATAACGCTCAAAATAATCAGAGTAATAGTCAGAGGGGACTCCGGAGTATTTATTGACGGAACAGGTCGTTCCAAGGCTTTGCAGTATTCTTCATCTACCAACTCGAAGAAGTCCCGCAAAGACGGAACCATATTGCTTTTCTTAAAACAAACCTCAGCTCGTTGGGCTGCCTGACTCCATTGCTCCAATGTATCATTCGTACAATTCGCTAACCTGTTTTCACGGCACACCCGAACCCTCTGCCGCTGGGGGTTCCAGAACTTTACCAGAGTCGACTCTTTTGTCGTGCGTCGATACTGTTTGCCCTTAAATGTTACGGATAAGATAATCGCCGATCTCTCCCGCTGGGGAGTAGCTAAATAGAATTTTATCATTTTGTTCGATATACTATTATGGAGTCCGTGTTTGAAAATTGGATCCCATTACAATATATCAAACATAGAACTACTCTTTAACACGCTCTTTATCAGGATATTCCTCGCCAACGCGGGGGGGGGTATTTTTTTCTGATGTAGTTCCATAAAATGATCGTTAATGAAATTTTGTTGTTGAAGTAATGTTTCAGCCTGAGTTCTAATTATTGTCATAAGCTCAGCTATCATTGAGTCTTTTGCAGTATTCTCCCCACGAATAGACGAAGAATCCAATTCCTGCTCAACAATAACAGCATCGCCAATCCCAGTTAACAGCCAGTGAAGATTAACATCCGGAACAATACACAATATATTTGCTATCGCATTTGAATTCAAAGGTGTATTCTTTGCTTGCCCAGTAAAACTCCCATAAGACATTCCTATCTTCTCACAAAAATTCTTCTTACCAAACCATTTTATTTCAGCGACATACAATATCCTGCCCTTAATCGCAGGAAATTTATTTTGCATATTGTTGCTTATTAGAAAATATATTTGCATTGTGGTACGTGCGTACCGAACTTGCGTACCACAATAAATTGGATAAAGTTAAGAAATAACATTTGTAAACCAAAGACATGGCTCGAAAAATCACTTTCACTGAAGTGCCATCTTCTAAAGGGTGGGAACCATTTTTTAAAGGAATGGCGGTAAAAGATCCTGCCATTTTCAAAAATGTAGGGAATGTAGTCACAAATGGCCGACAGGCAATAAAGCGGTATAACAAGAAAATAAAAACAGGAAAACTCGAGCCACGAAAGTTTGAAACCAAAACATATTCAGACGAAAATATATTTACTATCACGAGAATATCGTAAACAGTAATCAGTTCATGGAAGACTCTACACATATCGATTCCACCAAGATCAGTCTCTACATTCAACAACTCGAATTCACTGTGAGTAATCTGGAGGCCACGATTACACGGATGAAAAAGGAATGTTTCGACCCTAAAAAATTCTATGGAACCGCGATAACCGTTGACGCCTGCGCACGGATGCACAACGTGTGTGTCGAGACTGTCCGTGAGTATGTTCATGCAGGATTCATTCCGACTCATCCGGATAGCACCTCTCGAAAAATCCTCATACTTACAACAGATGCCTTATTGCTCGACTTCAAACAGCTCAAGCAAAAATATAAAGAATTGAAATTATCAATATAAAGCACAAGAGACTTGAGGGGAGTGGTGATAAGACTGCATCACTGATCCCATGGTAGCAGTTGGCACACCATATCCCCTCTCTCTTGTTTATCCTCGATCATGGAATCTGTGCAAAAGATATATAGCAGCAAGGACTCTCGGGTGTACAAAAGCGAGAGCCTGATCGTCCCCCCAATCCTACCAACAGACGAAGCATTACCCGAGCTAAATCAGCCAAACATGATTTTGGATGCCAAATACAATTACCGGCTGATACAACTATCGGCAATCGTAAAAATCACCAACATTTTACAGCCGATCATCAATCAAAATATAGACGAATACGTCACGCTGTGCCGACGCTTCGGAAACAAAGAGGAACATCCAAAAATTGATTACCTTTTGGGGGAAGAGCGGAACCTCCGATTGCACGCCGAAAACGTTTACTGGAAGATCAACGAGCGGACACTCGAGGTTAGGATACCTTTAGATGCTTTTACGAATATCCGAAGCCATTATAGCCGGATCAGAGCAGCCATCAGCGATCTGATCAGGATACCGGTTAAATTTCCCACATGGTCGGAATTAGCCAAAGAAACACTGACTGACGGATGCCGGCCTTTATGTCAAGGAGTATTTATAACAATGACAAGTCTCAGAAAAACAGAAGCTATATCCACATTTTCTTCGATGAAGACATAGCCAGATTACTGGTCAATCCCTGTTACGGATACTCACGCCTATTACAAGCTACCGTCGACAACTGCCGTTCTATTTATACCGCGAGGATCTACATGCAGATCTGCCGACACGCAGATGGGAAGAAATGGGCTATTCCCTACCCTGATCTCCGATTGCTTCTGAATGTCGACTCACCCAAGAAGAAAGGGAGTACAGAATCCAAGCAGCGTATCCGCGCCAACTCAGTCCCGAGGTACCATGAGTTCCGTCGGCGCGTCCTCGACGTCGCACGCGATGAGCTGCTCCTTATGGTGCAAAATAATACGACAAACTATTATTTCACCTATACCGAGGAGTTCCCGAGCAATCGCCATTCCACGCCAAGCCATATTATTTTTAACATATACGAGACACATCCGTCGAAAAAAGATCTCGACGCTTACGAGAACCATCTTTCCCAAATTATGTATATTGGTACGGGTATAAGACCGTGAACACACGGGAAGCATTTACTCCGGCGCTCGACTACCCTGCACCCATCGAGTCCGCACAGCTCCTCAAGATTCAGCTATACCCCACCTTTCGGGCATATGAAATAATCGGTGCCGATGATCCCGGCTGCGGACAGTGGGCGCCCATCGAGCGGACGATTAACAGCCCGAGTATTTCCGGACATGAGTTTGCCCCCATAAACACAACACATGCCGATGCACAAGGTATTTCATACACCTTGACGAGCGTGAGCAATATGACTAGGCTCGATACCAAAAATCCCCTGCTCGCTCCTTACACCGAAGGTGACACAATGCTCCTGTTGCCGTTTACCGAAAGCGCGGCAATAGCTGCGAAAATGATGGATAGGACATTTATTAAGTATAAGTTCTACGCTAAAACTCAGCCTAACAAAGTGAAGATCAGTTCATTTTATAATAAACCAAATTTACAAATCGAATCAACATTCTCAAAATCAATAATAACCTTAACTAAACGACACCCCGACCGATCAGCCGAAGATTTGTAGGTAACCGAAAGTGCAAAAAAAGAGTAAATATGTTGTTTGCAAGTATTTAATTCTATTTTTCTGCATGTGTCCGGAGCAATAAAAAAGCGAAATCGGACAGATTTAACGGTAAGTTGTGTTACTTATCCGTTACCTACCCGAAATACTTTGCATTGCATTAAGGCGTTTGTTTTCAGGCCCTTGCATCGAATTTCCGCATAATAAATAACTTGACATTACGTTTAACGAATTCAAAAAGTTAAGTTATTATGCAACGCAGCACTTTCAAAGTCCTTTTCTGCCTCAAAAGGCAGTCCGAAAATCCGATCAGGTTCCCGTCATGGGTCGTATCACCATCAACGGCACGATGTCGCAGTTCAGCGACAAACTCACCGTTCGTTCCACCCTCTGGGATGCCAAGGCTAAAAAAGCTTCCGGTAGGAGTCTCGAAGCCCAGCGTCTCAATGAAAAGTTGGAAAACATCAAAACCAATATCGGTAAGCTGTATCAACGTCTCTGCGACCGTGATTTGTATGTTACGGCCGAAAAGGTTCGCAACGCCTTTCTGGGTATGGGCGATGACTGCCGTCTTTTGTTGCAAACCCTCAACGAATACCTTGCAGGCTTCCTCAAATGTGTGGGCAAAGACCGCGCCTATTCCACCTATGAGGATTACTGCCTGCGGCGCAGGCGTCTTGCCGCTTTGCACGAATACGAATACCATGTCAAGAACATTCCGTTCAAAGAGTTGAAGCGGGACTTTATCGAAAAGTTCGTGGTCTACCTCTCCTCAATACAAGGGATACGCTCCGGGACGATCCTCCCACAGCATGTCGGGTTGACTCGCGCCCGCAATTTTCAGTGTATCCATATAAATTATTTGTCGTTTGGTTTGTCGTCATAGGTAAAGGGAACCAGCCGGGTGATCACAAAAGCCGGAATGGTGGCGAGCATCACCGCGAGGAAGAAGATCCGGTAGCTCATCAGATCGCTCAAAAAGCCTGAAGCCATGCCCGTGAGCATCACCGAGAGGTTCATGATACCCGAAGCGAAAGCGTAGTGCGCCATCTGGTGACGCCCCGGAGCGACCTGCTGCATCATAAACAGCGTGAGGCCCACGAATCCGAATCCGTAGCCGAAGTACTCCACGACGATGCCACCGCCCACGAGCCACAGGCTCGAAGGCTGGAACCATGCAAGCAAGGCGTAGACCCCGAACGGCAGGTTGAAGATACAGCACAGCGTGAAAAGAGTGCGCCGCAGACCACGTCGGGCGATGTAGTAGCCCGCCAAAAGCGAGCCCAGCAGAAACGCCCCCGCGCCGAAAGTCCCGTAGTAAAGGCCGATCTGCTGGTTCGTAAGACCCAAGCCCCCGGATGCGGTATCCGCCTTGAGGAACAGAGGAACGATCTTCATCACGAAGCCCTCGCCCAATCTATACAGGATGATGAACGCGATATAATACCAGATGTGTCTCTTCGTGAAAAAAGCGCCGATGACCTCACGCAGGCCCGACAGGCCCTCCCGCAGCTGAGCCGCCTGAAGGAAGCGCGCGGAGATGGTAAAGACCCAAAGCGACGAGCGCGGCGCACAGGAGCAACAGAACGACCGTCCACGAACGAACAGAGGCGTCGTAAGAAGACGCGCCGACGGCCGAGAAGCCGTCGCAGAGCCACCCCGCAAGCCACACCAGACCGCCTGGGGCAACCAGTTTCGCAAAATTGTAGAACGCACCCTGCCAGCCGATGTATTTAGCCTGGGACGCCGGCGGAAGCTCCGACATTTAGACCCCGTCGGCCGTGATGTCGTGCATAGCACCGCTGAAGGCAACAACGGCAAAGACAACAACACTGACCGCGAAGAACAGCGGAAGCTGAAGCGAAAGGGCCGCTGCGCCGAACAGAACACCGCTCAGCATCTGGCTCCCGACGCCCCAGAACTTCTTCGTCCGGTACAACTCCAGGAACAGCTCCACAGGAACTTGATCGTCCAAGGCCACATGATCAGAGACGTCCAGAACGCTATCTGAGCATCCGAGATCCCCAGCTCCTTGTACAGAACTGCCGAGACCATGTGCAGAACGACAAACGGCGAACCCATCGCAAAGTACAATGACGCACCCCATTTCAAAGGAGAATGTTTAAGATGGCTAAGAGATTGCATAATACACAAATAGAAGAATGCTTAAAGCATTATAAACATACGGATTTGCTCCGACATAAACAACTTTTTTATATGTTTATACTAAATATTATTTATTCTGATATAATGCGATAATCGCGAAATACAGCCTTGCCTTTTAACAAAGAGACTTGTTCGAAATTTTTTTGTATCACGTGCTAGGTTATTTGAAATGCGGTATTTGAACGCAATAGGCTGAAAATAGCCTGTTGCCTTCTCTACTGTATAAAGAATGTAACGACTCGATAAATCGAGTCGTTACGCTCTTTCAATCCCATAGCAGAATGGGATTCAGCTGCCACACACGAACCGTCGTTCCCGACGGACAGGCAACGCTTATTTTATCCGCTCGAAATTAGGGCAGACTCATCTCCACCCAGTTCATACCCTCGTCGCCAATCTGCTGGCCGTTTGAAGAGCGGACATTGATTTCGCCCACCATGTCGTTGCCCGACGGCGACGAGTCTTTGACGATTGCACCGGCACCGTCGTTGAGCTTCCAGTAGCCTACCAAACCCTCCGAATCCACCGGAACGGAGTAGAAGTGGTTCTCGGCATTGATCTCCTCCTTGGTCAAGGTGCGGTTCCATACGCGCACCTCGGCCATGTAACCGGGGAAGAAACGGTCGGCATTATAAGCGTAACCGATCCAGAAGGCACGGTTCCAGTCGCTCTCACTGCCTCCGTATGCCACACCCAGATTGAAACCGGAGTAATTGGAGATACCGGCCTGATACAAAAGTTCTCCGTCAACATAGAAATAAGCGAAGGTATCGTCCCACGTTACTGCGACATGGTACCAGCGATCCAGTTCGGAAAGTTCCAGCTTGGCATCCGTACGGTTTCCGCCGCTCATGGCCAGCTGAATCTGGTTCCAGGGCACACCAATGTCGCCCAGACGGAGGAGGAATTTCCCCTCGATACCCATAATAGTAGACAACGAACCGGCTACGCGCGTATCCTGAATATTGACCAGCGCCTCCATGGCTCCGTTCTTCAGAGCGTTGAGCGCATTGGCATTCTTCAGATACGGGAAGTAGCAGCGCGCGCGACGCATGTCGGCCACGCACTCAATCAGTCCCTTGGACTTCTGCGAAATCTTGATGTTGACCGTCAGCGGCTCTGCATTGTCGGGAGCGTTCTTCTCGGTGAGCACGACCTCGCAGCTGCGGGCAGATCCGTCAACCAGAGCCTCCACTGTGAAGTGCAGGCCGCTATCGTCGGCATTATTATAGGTAAACCAGCCGTCGGCACCCTCACCCACCGTCACGTCGAACTCGACATTGGCCGTTACCGGAATATCGAGCGTCTGAGCCTCCACATCCAGGAAATAGGCCAGCTTCTCGGGCTCAATCTTCGACTGGGGAAGCTGGGTTACCTTCAGCACGGCTGCGCCGTTCTTCACGCCCTTGATCGTCACGGTAGCCTCGCGCGGAGTCTCGCCGTCGTTCTTAGCCATGGAGAAATAGGCCGTAACGTCGGTATCGGCGCCGCCCTCAGTGGGACGGGCGATCGTATAGCTCAGCCAGCCTTCGGCCTCCGATACGATTTCGGCCGTCAGATCGCGGTAGTTAACATTCGTCGACAGTTCTACGGCCAGACGTTCCTCAGCCGTATAGGCCAGACGCATCTCCGCCTTCGAGGTGATCTCGATGGTCTCGGGCACCTCGCCCTTCTCGACGATCTGGAATTCGACCTGTTTGCTGCCCATCTTGAAGACGTAGTCGGCGCTCCGCTCCTGCTCAGTTTCGTTGGGATCCACCTCGAAGACCACTTCAGCGCCGTCTTCGCCCGAGGTTGAGGAAGGATGGACAAAATCGGCCGTGCCTTCGAGCGTCCACGCGCCCGAACTGGTAACCAGCACCGTCACCTTACCGCCTTCGCGGGGTATGATGTTCGATTCCTCGGCATAGAAGAGTTCGAGCTGCTCCTCGGTCTCGGAGGCCTTTTTCTTAAGCGTAATCTTGAAAGGAGCGGTCTTCTTGCCGCACGCGAACGTATAAGTGAAGACCTGGTCTTCCTCCTTGTCGTTGGCCTTCACCGTGAAGGCCACGATGTCGCCGTCCTTGCCCTTAGCGGCCGAAGGGGTCACATAAGCGTTCTCGGCGCCTTCGAGCGTCCACTCGCCCGAGCTGGTAACCATGGTCGAAACATCGCCGCCCTTGCTCCCCACGACGCCTTCCGTCGGCGAAATGGAAATCTTGTCTTCGGTAGTCGAAGGATCCACCTTGTCGTCGCTGTCATCGCAAGCTCCGCAGAGTGCGAGCGCAGCAGCTGTAAAAAGAAATATTTTCGAAATTTTCATATCTTGTCATTCAGGTTTTAAGGATTTGTTCATTGCCGGCGAACCGGACAACGGCTTCGTCCGGTTCCGGCCGAACGGTCGGCGGCATCCCGGCCAAAGCCGGGACGCACGACCTCGTCATTCGTTTTCAGGTTAGTTGATCGGGTGCGGTGCGGGATCGTACTGCCCCTCGCCGATCTTGTTGTAGACGTTTTTGGGATCGAGTACGTTCTGCTCGTAGCAGCCCTGTGCCACGTTGCGGAACTGCTTGAGCGAGTGCGAACGGTTGTTGCTGACTGTTCCGGTTCCGGAAGGATCGAATGCGAACCACATGATCCAGCCGTAACCCTGATTCATCAGTGCCTTGGCACTCTCAGACGAAATGGAGTTGCCATAGTTGAGCTGGATGGAATTACCGGCACATCCGCTCAGTCCCATACCGTTTACCGGTCTTGCTGCACCGCCGTAGTCGGCGCAGACGTTGTCAATGAATTCAGACGGCTTATGCTCCACACCGTCGATGAATACCGAAGGCAGCGAGGACTGGATATAGCCCAAGTAATAGAGGTGTACCCAGGTCTCCCAGGGGCACAATTCCTTCATCGCCTTTTTGGTCTCGTAGCAGAGACGGGCGGCCTGCTGGGAGCTGGGGCCTGCGAACCATTTTCCGGATCCGGAGTAGCTCGAATACTCGTCATCGAAACCTATACCATCGAGCTTATAGTCGAGACAGATTTGAGCCAGCTCCTTGCCGAACTGCTCACAGCCCCAGTCGCTCAAACCAGCGATGCCGGCCTGGTCATGGTTGCCCAGGATGTCGAGCAACACCTTGATACCTTTCTTACGCAGCGGCTGGAGCAGCTCCTCCGAGTTGTCGAGTAGCGCCTGCACGTTGGGGTTGGCGTTCATGTAAACCTTCTGTTTCGAAGCATCCCAGTTGATGTTGCCAGCGAAGAGCACGACGGCATCGAAGAACGGCTGACCGTCCTCCAGAATGTACTCGATGGCGTTGAGCGGATTGCAGTCGTTCACCTCGAAGTAACAGATGTTGCGGATCTTCTTCGAACCAATGCGCGAAACTAGGAAGTCGACGTATTCAGCCTCATCTTTGACGACGACACCCTCCGTCTGGGCTACAGCCTGAAGGGGAACCATGTAGGTGGTAACATACTCCAGATCGGAAGCACTCGGCGAGAGCGTTACCTCGATCTGCGCAGAGGTTTCGCCGGCAGGGATGGTTATCACGCCGTCGTTCGCAATGGTGCAGAGTTTCTCGGGGAATACGACGTACTCAGTAGCGTGGTCGAAGTTGTACTCATCGACATGGCGTTCGTCGAAGACGAGCTTCACCTTGGTCTCAGCCGTAGCGGTCTTCTCCAGCGTGAAGGTCAGGGTTTTCTTGACGGGCTCCACGGCATCGTGAGCGAACTGGATGTTCAAATCATCGGCCGTCGAGAGCGAACCGACGATCTCCTCGCCCGGGGCGGGATTCTCGCTGCCGGCCTTCTGCGATACGGCGATCTTCGCGGTCTTCTCACCCTCGCTGGACGTCACGACGATCTGCCCTACACGGGCGTCTCCCGTATTGTCCTTGGCGTTGACCGTCAGCTTGTCGCCCTGCTTCTCGGCCGTCATCCACTCCTCGGGGTAGGAGAACGTCCAGTCGGGTGCATTGGTCGTAACGGTCAGCTCAACGGCCTTATTGCCAGTAGCCTCGAACCCAATGGGATCCGACGGCGAAATGCTCAGTACGATTTCACCTACTTCAAGCCCCTTCTGGTTTACGTTGATGTTGACGGGTTCGGCGTTACCGGCTGTAATCGTGATGCGGCCCGGACGTACGGACTCCGTGGTGTTGGCCTGGGCGTTCACGGTTAGTTTGTCACCGTCCTGCTTGGCGACGATCCATTCGCCGTTCTTCTCGAATGCCCACGACTTGGCGTCAGTCTTGACAGTCAGCACAACGTCCTGATTGTCGCCGGCCTTGAACTCAATAGCAGACGAGGGCGTTACCGACAAAGAATTCTTTTTGTTCACATCATCGTCGTCATCGTTGCAGCCGACGAGAGCCCCCGATGAAATGGCGAACATACCCGCCAAAAGCATCAGAAATGACTTTCTTTTCATGTTTGGTTGATTAGGTTAATTAAAAAGGTTAAATTAAAGTTAAGGTATTACGATTCCTCAGGTAATAAATCTCTCACTCTTCGGGGAGCGCGACGCTCTGCCAATTCACTTCGCGCTCGGTCTTCAGATCGAAGCCGTTGCCGGTATAATCCTTGACGATTTTACCCTTCATATTGTCGTCGAACTTCCAGTAGGCCACCAGTCCGTCCGATGCGGGATCGATCTTGTAGAAATGGTTCTCGGAAGCGATCTCTTCGGACGTCAAGGCCTTGTTCCAGAGGCGCACTTCGCCCATCATGCCGTCGAAACGACGCTCGTAGAACAAGTCGCCGTCCGACTGGAGGCGGTACGAGTGACCAATCCAGAAGCAGCGCTCCTTGCCGTCCGTCTCATCGGAATGCGGAATGGCGAAGTTGATCTTGTCAATGATCACTGCCTGCCCGTCGGTACCGGATACTGAGGCCTTGGCCGTATCCTTCAGCTTGCCGTCGATATAGACGCAGATAGTGCCGCGGTCGAACGTGACGGCGATATGATGCCAAACGAACTGCTTGAGGTCGTAACGACTGTCGGCCTCGACCGGAATCTTCCCGCGTGCAGGCGAGGTCTCCTCCTCCGAAACCTTCTTGGCGAAGGCCACCTGCAACTGGTTGGTAGGACGGCCATCGTCGCCCAGACGGATGAGGAACGTATCCTCGATGCCCATGATCGTCGAGATCTTGCGGTCAAACGAGTTGGCGTAGACGAGCGCTTCGAGCGTGAAGGTCTCCATGTCCTTCACCGCCTCGGTGTCGGCCGTCCACTCAGGCCAGGCGCAATTATTTTCCATCTCGGCCACGACGTTAATGAGCGCGGCCTTCGAGAAGACGAAATAGACCGTCCGGGCACTTTCGAGGATATTCATGCCGTCGGCCGACACGATGCGTACGGGCAACACGTAGCGCTGCTTCTCCTCGATGGGCAGATTATCCAAATTCGTAAAGGCGAAGGTGAGCGGCGCACTCTCCACCATCCCGGCCGTGATGACAGTCGAAATATCCGCGAAATCGTAATAGCCGCCGTTGGCGGGGAGCAATTCGGCCGTCGGATCGTCGTAGAACATCCGGTAGTGCTCCAACAGACCGGGAGCCTCGGCGAACGTGACCGTGATGTCGCGCTCCCGGGGCTGGGCCATGGCGACGGTGACGTCGCAACTCTCTTCCCGGGTCACGTCGAGGTTGTCCCGTTTGATAAACACGTCGTCGGTGAACGACGTTGCGGAGATGAACACCTGATTGCTGAAGTGGTGTTTGCCCTCCTCATCCTCCTTGCAGCCCGTGAATACAGCCGCCAAGAGCAGGCACAATGCGAATCCTAATTTATTTTTCATCGTCGTTTTTATTTTCAGGATTGTTTTCGGACTCCTCTTCGGGCTCGGGGTTCAGGATGCCGAGCGCCTCGCGGACTCTCTTGTAGGTTGGCGTATTGAAATAGTCTTCCTGTGCGTTCGATGCGCAGAGCCCCAGCTTATCGCACTGTACAGTCTGGGAGGTTTTCGGATCCATCACCCACTGGGCGGCCACCTGAAGCGAAGCGCCCACTTGAGCGTCGCTGCCGCCGTCGGCGATCGACGGCACAGAGGCTTCTAGCACGATCCGGTCACTCGGAACGCCCTCTTCGAGCTGGTCGCGCACCATACGGGAGATAGCCACCGACGACGAGGCACCCTCGGTCAGGATGATGACGTAGTCACACTCCGAAAGAATCGTCTGGTTCTCGATGCTCGTGATAAAGGCAGGGTATCCGCGGAAGAAGAGCAGCTTGTCGGGATTGTCGCGGCGCCACGTGTCTGCCGCCAGCACAAACGGAGCGGCGACACTGCTGTCGTAACCGCCCAGATAGGAGACGACGATGCCGTCGAATCCATACCGGGAGCAGGCCGCAAGCTGCTTTTCGGTCTCGATCTTGCAGTATTCAGCGAACTTATCCTCCGTAAAGTCCCCCTCGTGCTCCGTACCGGAAGATTCCTCCTTCATAGCGACCCATGCACTGCGGATCGTCGTGTAGTCCACGACGTTGAGCGTGCGGGTGCCCTTCTTCGAGCGCACCTCGGCAATCTCATCCATCAGCGCCGGATGTAGGTTATCGACGTCGGTCATGAGCAGGTAATCCACACTGTCAGGCATAGACATAGGATGCTGGTTCTGCCGATTCGGAGCAGTCGAGGTTCCTCGGACGATCATCATCGTCACCAAGTGTTCGCCGGCCTTGAAATCCCGGAGCGATGCCAGAAAAACCGGATCGCTCTGATTCATCTGCGGCAAAAGATCTCTGTGTTCGACTTCCGTCCAGTCGCTGCACGAGGCCAGTAGGGCCGCCGTGGCGAAAAACGGAATAAATATGCGCTTCATGTCAAATTTCGTTTTAATGGGTTAAACGGCGTGTGCGATTATTTGACGGCCGGATTGCAGTCCCACCACATGCGGGTCGCCATGTTGTCGGAGCCACCAAGCATCTCCACGGCTTTGGCGTAGTTCTCCGGGTTGTTGGTCGCCTCGTCCGCAGGATAGGACATGCGGCGGGCGCCGAGCGTAAGGTTCCGGATGCCCTGCGAGTTATTGCCCACGGCGGACTCCATGGCCGGAATCAGGTGCGGGAAGCCTGTACGGCGGAAATCAGCCCACGCCTCGTTGCCAAGATGGAAGTTGGCGATCCACTTCTGGATGATGATGCGCTCCTGCATCTCCTCCTTCGAGGCGCCGTCGTTCCAAGCCACCCCCAGCTGGGAGAGCTGTGTAGAATAGGAGGTCGCACCGCCGTTGGGGTCGGTGTAGGATTCCGGAAGAGTGGTGCCGGCAAGGTATTCGTCGACGCCCGCAACACCCCACTGTTCGAACGAGAGGCGGACGCCCTGCTCGTAGAAGGTCTTGGCGCTGCCACCCATGTTCCAGCCGAACACGCCGACGGCTTCCGCCTTCAGGAAGGCCACCTCGGCGGCATTCATCCACTGCAACGGAGTAGCCATGCCGTCTACGAAGTTGACGCCTGAATAGAGCAGCCCCACAGTGCTGAGCGCTGGAATGGCGATACCACGACGCATGCCCACATACTCAGGGGCGTTGTCCCCGGAGAACTGCGCCTTGCTGAAATATTTCTCGCGGCGTGGATCCTCATAACCGTTCATGTAGCAGATGATGTCAGCTGCAGCATGCGAATCGCCGCCCGTCACCGACCCAGCTGGGGAGTTGTACATGCATGCCGTATAGAGCGGATTGCCGTCCTTGCCGAAGGCCAGGGACGAAAGCTGCGCATTGTCTGCGTTCGACTGCATGACACCGACAGAGTGCGCCACGGCCTGTTCGCCCAACTGCTGCGGAGAGAGGCCCTTCGAGCTTACGAAATCGGTGTATACCACCCGCATGGCCAGCCGCAGCTTCATCGAGTTGGCAAAACGGCACCATTTCACGGCTGTGCCGTCGAAGACCTGGTCGGTCGTACTCGTGATACTCCGGTCGATGTTCTCGTCCAACAGGGCGATCGCCTCGTCCAATTCATCGAACATCTGCGAATAGACCTTGGGCTGGTCATCGTAGGCCACCTGGATCTTACCGGTGCTTCCGATCTCGGAATAAGGAATCGGCCCATAGGTGTCCGTCACACGGTTCAGGACGCAGACCTTCACAATCTTGAGGATGGCCAGAACGAGCGGATCCTCCGAAATACCCTCTACGTTCGACATGTTGCTGTACAGCTGCGGGATGACTTTGTCGCTGTACATGAACACGTTCGTCCAGTTGTCGGTCGGGTTGTATTTGGAAATGGTGTTCGTCCAGCCGTTGTTCGCATCAGCGTAATAACCGCCCTGCGTACTGCCTAGCAGACAATCAGTGAACTGCGCCGTATTGACATCCGTCGAGACGACGGTACCGAACATGGCAGAGAGTCCCGAGGCGATGGCGTAGTCCTTGGCCTCCATCTGCTCCTTGTCCACCTCATAGGGATTGCTGTTGATGTCGAGGTAATTCTTGGTGCATGCGCCCAACCCGCACAAGACTGCGAAGGAGAGCGCCGCTTTTATCATTTTGTCTTTCATCGTGTCGCTGTTTTAGAATTTGAAACGGAGATTGAATCCCACGTTGCGCAATGACGGCATCATGAAGTAGTCGATACCTTGATAGTAGTTGCCCGTCGTCGCGATGCTTTCCGGATCGAACGGAGCCTTGTTGTAGAGCATCCACAAGTTGCGGCCCACGATCGAAACCGTGATCTCGCAGACGTTGCGCAGCACTTTGCGGGGAATCGTGTAGCCGATTGAAGCCTCCTGCAAGCGCACGTTCGTAGCCGAATAGGTGTAGAACTGCGGGATGGAATTGCCGCCCGCGATGGCCGAATACCAGGTGTAGGCATCCACCACGTCGCCGCCGTTGAGCGTCACACCTCCGGCATCGCGCGCCGCGGCCGTAGCCTCTGACACGCCGTACTGGTCGAGCATAGCCTGCGTACGCGAATAGACGATGCCGCCCAAACGGGCCGCAACCATAAAACCGAAGTTCAGGTTCTTCCACCGGAAGTCGTTGCGCCACGACATGTTGGCGTCGGGCAGCACGCTGCCCAGCTTGACGTATTTGTTTACATCCTGAATCGTCTCCGTAGCCACATTTCCGTTCTCGTCGATGTAAATGGCGTTGTTCTCGTCGTAGCGCAAATCGCGGCGGGAGTAGAGATCACCCAGCGTACCCCCCTCCTGCAACAGGAACAGCGCGTCGCCCAGACCGCCCATATTGAGCCGGTCGATCGAGAAGCGCTCACCCGTGGCGTAGTTGATAACGTTGTTGGCCAGTGAGACGATTTTATTCTGGTTGGTCGACAAGGTGTAGTTGGTATCCCACGTGAAGTCGCGCCAGGTATTCCGGTAGCCCAATGCCAATTCGATACCCTGGTTGCGGACATTACCCGACTGGATGATGATCTTGGAGAAACCCGTGCCGCCCGAGATCTGCGGGTCGAAGGTCTGGTTCGACGTATGCGAATTGTAGTAAGTGAAATCGAGGTTAAAGTGCTTGAGGAAGCGCATCGTCAACCCCACCTCGAACGACTTGGTGCGCTCGGGCTTGAGGTGGTAGGCGGGATACTGCGTCTGCGTGTTCCACGACAGGCCGCTTTCGTTCCACGAATAGAGCGGGTTGGCAATGTAGCGTTCGAAGGCGACGCCCACCGAGGCGAACGAACCGCGCAACTTGATATAGGAGAGATTTTCGGGCATGTTAGGAATGAGCTGCGACAACACGACCGAAAGTCCGACCGAAGGATAGAAGAACGACTTGGCATTCGAATGCGGCCCCGCCAGCTGCGACGGCCAGTCGTTGCGGCCCGTGAGGGTCAGGTAGTAGGTGCCCTTGTAGCCCACCTCGGCCGAAGCGAAGATCGACTGCGTCTGTTCGCGCCAGCCCTCCTGCTTGCGGACGGTCTTGGTCGAGTTGCTTAGGTTCTGAATGTTGAAAACGTTGGCCAGCCCCTGCTTCTCGCCCGACGTACCGTCGGCGATAGGACCGCGGATCTTCAGAGCGTCGTTCTTCATATCCGAGAACGAAGCGCCGATGTTGGCCTGCAACGACCAGTCGTCACCGAACGTTTTGTTGATATTGAGCAGGGCGTCGCCGTAAACCTGACGATCCATCGTCTTGGTGACGCCGTAAAGGCCGTTGGCAGACTGCTCGGTGAGCTGCACGTTCGACGACGCATACATCTTTTCGGTATAGGTGTTGTGCGAGTTGTCGAGACGGATGCGACCCGAGACATTCAGCCAGTCGAGGATGTCGTACGACAGCGCCGCGTTGAGCATGTAACGATCCTTACGGTTCTCGCGCAGGTTGCGGTAGTTCGCCCAGTAGGGGTTCTGCATGGTGATGGAGCCGTCGCCCATCGGCCAGTACTGTTTCGAAATCTTGTCTATGGGATCGTAGCGCTCGTACATTTCGATATCCGCCCAGTCATCGCCGCGCGGGAAGAGGTAGGCTCCCGTCAGAGGGTTGTTGTAGGTTCCCTGATTGATCATGTTGCAGTCTTCCTGCAGTACGTAACTGGCTCCTACGTCCAGTCTCATCTTGTCGTTCAGAAAAGAGGTGGTGTTGCGGAAAGTGAAGTTGTAGCGATCGTAGCTGTTGTTTGGCACGATACCGTCGGAATTGATGGCCGCGGCTGAGAAATAGGTCTGGTTCTTCTCCGTTCCGGTCGAAAGCGAAACGCTCTCGGAATTGACTACGCCAGCACGGAAATAGTCCTCGCGGGGATCGTAGCCGTATCGGTTGGCGCGGTTGAGCCGCTTGCCCCAGCTGTAACTGGCCACGTTGATCGGCGTAGTAAGGTTGCCCGTGCCATAACGGTTCTGGAACTCAGGCAGCACCAGCGGGCTCATGATCTCAACACCGGCCGTCGCGGTGACGGAGAGCTGTCCGACCTGTCCCTTCTTAGTCGTGACGACGATGGCACCGTTGGCGGCGTCCGAGCCATACAATGCCGCAGCCGCGGCACCTGTCAGCACCGAAATCGACTCGATGTCCTCGGGGTTGATGTCGGCGATGGGATCGGTCGTACCCTGCGACGCGAACTCCGTGCCGCCGTCCATCGCCTTGGTAAACATCGGCACGCCGTCGATTACATAAAGAGCATTCGAAGACTGTGAAATGGATTTCGTGCCTCGCATGACAACCTTCGAGGCTCCGCCCATGCCGGCCGACGAGGCGTTGATGTTCACGCCGGCAACTTTACCGTTGAGCGAGTTGATGAAGTTGACATCCTTGTTAGCGATGACGGCATCAGCATCCACCTGCTGTACGTTGTACGACAGCGCCTTCTCGGCACGTTTAATGCCCAGGGCCGTAACAACGACCTGCTCGACCTCGATGGACGAATTGGACAGTGTGATGTCGAAAGTCGTGCGCGAGCCGATGGGCACGACACGGGTTTCGTAGCCGATGAAACTGACCGACAGTTCGGGGTTGTCGACCGAGGCGGGGAGCGTCAGGGTAAAGTCTCCGTCGATACCGGTGGTCGTTCCGACGGTCGTCCCCTTGATCAGAACGGTGGCTCCGATAATGCCCAAACCGCCGGAATCCTTCACCACGCCCGAGATGACCGACGGCCTTGCAGCGGAGACGCGCTTCGACAGCACGATGTTGGGAACCGTGATCTCATAGGTGATGTCCGTGTCCTTGAACAACAGCGGCAGCACCTCGTTGAGAGGCTTGGAATCGGCCTTGATCGAGACAATGCGTTCCGTGTCGATTTCGTCCGTATAAAGAAAAAGATACTTGGTCTGCTTTTCGATTTCGTTCATGACGACCTTCATCGGAACCTTCGTCATGTCGAGCTTCACCGCGATTTTCTGCGTTTGAGCCACAGCAGGCACACCGCACAGGAACACGGAGAGAATTAGAGTAATCAGGCATTTTATCTGCCTAATACTTAAATTTTTCATAAGTTTGCTGATTTAAGATCAATAGGTTAGCAATCGAATCACTGTTTATCTCCCGCCGGCGGACACGAGCGTGCCCGAGCGCGTCGGCGGTGCAGCATAAAAGTGTCTTGAGGCAGAAGTCGGTTTATTCCATAGAGTCGGTTTAGATTTTTGTTATTTTTATGTGTATCGTGTTCGTCTCGTCGTCGCGCGTAAAGGAGAAGTTATTGGTGATCTGGAGCAACTTCAGCGCATGATCCACACCGTCCGACACGCGGATTTTGCCGTGGTACTTGAGCACGGGCATATCCTCGGGATTGTCGATCGTGATCCGGACACCGTAATAGTTCTCGAATTTGCGGATCACCTCCCCGAACGACAGCGTGTTCAGGTTCATCAGCCCATCGACCCAGCGGAAGTCGTCCGGATCGGTTATCCGGTTGAGTTTGAGATGTCCGTCGACCAGGTCGATCTGCTCGTTGGGGGAGAGAATGAAGGATTCGCCGCCGCCGAGGCGGTTCAAGATTTTCAGCCGTCCTTCGAGCAGCGCAGCCGAGAAATCGGCGGTTCGGGCATCGGCCAGGATGTTGAATTTCGTACCCAGCACCTCAGCATCGCAGGCGAATGTTTCCACGATGAACGGACGGCTGGCATCGTGCTTCACCTCAAACATGGCCTCGCCCGAAATCTTGACCCGGCGTGTCTTTCTGGAAAAGATCGAAGGGTATTCCAATTTGGCGCCCGAATTGAGCCATACGGTCGTCCCGTCGCTCAAGGTGACGGACATGCTCTGCCCGTTGGGCGCGGTAATGGCCATCATGTCCCGGGTACGGTATTCGAGAATCCTGTCGGCCAGATAGTGGCTCACCCCGGCGCATACAAGCAGCGCGGCTGCGGCCGCGGCACTCCATTGAGCCGTCCTCTTCCAGAGCGAAACAGTGCGTCTGCTGACACGGGGCTGCGCCTCTCCGGCCAGAATATTGAGATTGGAAATATAATCGAGCCGATCGAGATACCGCTGGTTTTCCGTTGACGCGTCCAACCAGTCGAGTACCTCGGCGAGTTCTTCCTCCGAGGTCTCGTTTCTCAAGTATTTCTGCAATAAAAGATCGTCCATGTGTTCGTGTTATATAGTTATAACAAACACACGGACGGGGTAAGTAGTAAAAAATGCAATTTTTTTCAGACAAAGATCGGAACGCACTCCGGGCAGCCCTGCGGAGCGCTATTTTACCACCGAGACGAGAGTATCAGGGTGATCAGTACGGCCGGGAGGTAATCCTTCAGTTCGAAACGCATAAGGTTGAGCGCCCGACGGATTTCGAAATTGACATGGCTGACGGAAATTCCCAGTTCAGCGGCGATCTCGCTGTACGTCATATTCCTGATCCGGCTTAACAGGAATACGTTGCGAGTCATTTTCGGCATCTTACGGACTGCCTGTTTCAGGATTGCGCGGATCTCTTCGGAGAAGAGCAGGTCAGGATCGCATGCCGACAGTGAGCGCACATCGGCCTGAAGCCGGCGCGTCAGCGTCGAATGCATGTCCTGCTCCGCCCTGCGGTGGCGAATTTGGGCGTTGAGGTAGTTCAGGCAACGGTTTTTGACCGAGGTGAGGATATAAGCCGGCACATTGGTGTCCGCCGGCAGGTTTTCATGCATTTCCCAAAAAGTCATGAAACTGTCCGACACCAGATCTTCAGCGGTTTCCCGATCGCGGACATAGCGGTATGCCAGGGCGATAAAACGGGGCTTGAATTCGAAAAACAACTTTCCGAATTCCGTGGAGGAAATGCTGTCTGTCTTGACGTCTGCCATTTGAAGTCCCGTCTGCCCGGTACACGAAAATACCGGCGAACCCGATTCAGAATTCGCCCATTACAAAATCCCCCCCCCGATGAAAATCAGAATGGAAGTCACTGATAATGTTGTATTTAATGAATTTTCCAATTTCCCGAATGCTTTTGTCGGACAGGAAACCGTCAATGATTCCTATCTTCGACAAAGATAGTGATAAAAATAATAATTGAGTAGTTTGCGGTGAAATAGTTTTTCGATACGGAGTGACTGAAACGGCCCGTTCGGCAACAAAAACGGCCCCAGAACCGCTTTGCAAAAGAGGGGACGGATGATTTCGCCTATATATTATCGGTATACGGCGTCGGCAGGATTTCCGCCCCCCGGAACGCCTTTCGAAGAGAGTCCCGATGACCGGGCATGCCCTGTTTCCGGCGTCGCCAAGAGCAATTTCGAAGAGTTTGCCGGAAAGCGAGACGCAGACCCTCGAACCTCCACAAGGTGGACGAGAAGATGGTAATCGTATTGGCTTTCGCCATCGACGGCGGAGCGAAAGAGTGATCCCCGGAAACACACCCTCGTTTCCGATCAGTGCGGTGCAGAACCTCTCTGCACCGTTTTTGATTATCGCGGAGCAGGTTTCGCCTTAACGCAGTCTGGCCCGGACGGGACATACACGACGTAAGGCCCTTTCTACTTGCGTTTGAACTTAAACGTACACAAAAGTAAATCATAGAAGGTTTTCGACGCATTGTTTGATTTGCCAATCCCAAAAACTTTTCGTATCTTGCAGATAGGTTATTTGAAATGCGGTATTTGAGTGCAATAGACTGAAAATAAACCGTTACCATCTCGTCACCTATTCTCCTATACAAAAAAATGTAACAACCCTATAAATCAAGTCGTTACATCACTTTAATTCCACATCGCTTAAGCCATTTTTTCATACTGGCATCGGAATGAAACCGGCACCCAAAATTTCGATTTTAGCATATCCAAAAATCAGACACCATCGGCAATAATATTTTAATTCTAAATTTATAAAAAAGTAAAATCATCAATATGCAAAATAATAAGCATCAATATCAAATATGAACGGTTCAAAATTAGCACCCGAAGCAGCTCGAATAGCCCTGCTGGATAGAATAAACTACAGCCAGTCTGCCCTGCAAAAAGCCTACGACAGCCACAAGATACTGCTTGAACAACTTAACGAAATATCGGACGAACTTACCATGCCTGATAAAATACTGTTGGAAGTAGAAGAATATCTTGAACCCGAATACACCCGAGCGACCCGGATAGAAAATATTAAATTATGGCTTACAGTGGCATTAGGCGTTTCGTCTTTATGCCTTACGATCAATCATATAGCAGCAATATATTATACTGGGGTTATCTTGTTCGTTGTCGCGTTAATTTTAGGTATTGTACTGCTTGTGGTGAGTACTGCGTTACGTAAAGGAAATATTCAGCAGCGAAAAGCATGGCTCAATAAGTTGTTGAGCATTATTGTGGCAATATTATTTTTTGCTATTTGTGCAGCCAGTATTTTACTCTATTATTTCAACGAAGATACATATTTTATATTTAGCAGTATACTATTCGGGGGAGGATGTATCTTGATGATGTTCTTTATCCGCAGACTCGATAATCAAATACGATTATTAAGAATACGTGGGAAAATCTTCAAGAAAGCACCCTATTACAAATCCAATAAAGACTAACAATGGGCCAATTAACACCAATGGGGGAAATATGCACCGAATATGCCTGTTTTTAGATACATGCAGTACCAGCATTTTGGATTGGGTTAGAACAGGTCTGTACCGGATAAGCAATATCTGTAAATGGGAAGACCCCTATGAAAATTACCTGCTCAAGTGCCCGTTGTTGGATAGATTTGGACTGCGAATAAGTAAGATAGTGCTTCCCCTATACGGGCAATGTTGGACAACGCTCCCAGAGTCCGATGCTATGTGGCGCATATACTCAAAGATTAGCAGAGGACAGGCCAATGATACCGTAGACAGCTGTGAAATTGGTGTAAGAATTAAAACGACAGCAGAAAGACTGCAAAAATTACCATCAATAATCACGGGCTTCAATCGCGGCCATATCGGCCCAGTAAAATATATCAATCAGACCGTTATTGATCGTAATCTGCAGAGTCTTCAATTAAAAAATACGAAGGAGTATTGGGATGCTTGCGATAAAACTCTTTTTGAAAAACGGGAAGAATTCAGTCATGAGCAGAAATTTAGGTTCGTATTCTTATACACCAATGGTGATCCTTCATATTTGGAAGTACAGATAAAACCACAAGAACTAATCGACGAAGTTACCTTTGACCCCAGAATAACTAAAGAGGACTTTGACATTCAAATATTAAACAATTAACCGTAGCTGTTTTAACCTCTATCCTGTTCTGTGCTTGCAGCACCCAGCCACCGAGCAATAGCATGGCATTAGAACTGTCCGACACGAGAACTATTAAAATCACCCACGGCACTCCGCACCCGATTCGGGCCGATAATGCCAGAATTATCGGCATGGATGAAATGCTCGATAGGGTCAAATCAATCGACTACATAAAACTGGATTCATCCGAGCCCGTCGGCGTAATAGACAAAATGATCGTTACAAAAGACAAAATCTATATATTGGACTGCTATACCGCACAGCAGATCTTCGTATTCGACAAAACGGGCAACCTGTTGTTCCGCATCAAGAACAAAGGCCGGGGGCCGAAAGAATATCAGAGCATCAGAGATATGCAGGTCGACACCATCCGGAATGAAATACTTGTAAATGACGCACTGGCCCGTTCCTATCTTTATTTCTCCGCCGATGACGGAGCATTCCTACACCGGGAAAAAAGGAGTAGCAAATTGCTATTTGGCGCATATCGACAGTTTGTATATAAATTATCAAATCCCAGGACAGGATTTTAACGACAATGAGAATTGGGCGATTCTCGTTTCCGACAAAGACTCCATTCTTTACAAGGGCTTCGAACCAACGCCACTTCAGAATGATAATTTTATTAACAATAGCTTTACTTATGACTGCGAGGGAAAGCTTTTGTTTACTCCGGTCTACTCCGATACTGTTTACCAATTTATGTCTGTATCCATCGTATCACCCAAATATGTGATCCGCCAAAAGAAGAGCATATGGAATCTTTATAACCAAAAAAAAACCTCAGGAAGTAGATAAGTTAATCAAGCAGAAAGACTACACAAGATATGCGGGTAAATTTCTCGATGGGGAAAATTATGCTTCTTTTGAAATTGCTCATAAATGAGATAAATATATTACCCCCAGACTTTATTTTGGGGATAAGAAAACAGATGTCGTTTATCAATGGGATACTACGCAAGGTGCGGATACAAGTTTGGTCATTCGCGATATTATCCAGCAGCCGATAGCCGTCTACGGCGATACCTTTTTCGGCACCTGTTCGCCGCAAATCCCCGAAGAATACAGGAAAAACCTGAACCCCAAGATCAAAAGCCTGCTGGAGTGCTCCGATGAAAGCGACAACCGATCGTGGTCGCGTATACGCTGAAATAATCGGACGCAGGCCTTGCATCGGGAACCGTTTTTTCTGGATTACAAAATTGCACCTTATTTTCAAAACGGCAGGCGGATAAATTGATTTTTAGCCTATATTTTGATCGGACGGACTTATCGGAATCCGGCAAGCGCCCCATATGCCGGATTTCCGGGGCATAGATTCCCGGAAGAGAAGTTGCCGGAAGCGGGATCCGGTGTTCCGCCCGGAAAAAGCAGGGGCGGAGCCTTTACAGCCTCCGCCCCGCGCAATCTTACCGTCATCCGTTAATACACCTCGAACTCATAGATTCTGGCGGTATTTCCTTCGCTTTGGTCAGGTTTTGAGACCACGAGCCTCACGTATCGAGCGATTATGGGTTCTGGAAGGATCCTGTCGGTTTCGAAAGCCGTGTTGTCATAGACCGTGTCCACCGTTTTCCACTCCTCGCCGGGGCTTTGGCGCACCTGCAGCGAGTACTCCTTTGTGATGTAGTCCAGGGATTCGAGCGCAGCATGCATGACATACCATCCCCGGATCGTGGTCTCCCGGCCGAGGTCTACCCCCAGCAGTTTGGGTTTGGCATCGCTGTAATCGCACCACTTGGTGGACACATCCTCGTCGGTGGCGCACTCGGCCCTCTCGGAGGCGTTGACCTCCCCCGACCTTTCCACGACGGGTTTGCCATAGAGCAGGTTCCTGCGCCCGGCCTGCGAGGCGTCGGCGCCTTTCACGGGCAGCTGCACGCGCAGCAGGTCGCAGGCCGCACCGATACCTCCGGCGGGGTCTTCGGCCACCGTCGCCGCGAACACCACGATGCGCGGGTCGTCGGGCAGTACCAGCTGCCGCGCCCCCTCGGGGATGTCGAGGCCGATGCGGAACATGTAGGTGAATTCGTAGGGTCTGTCCTCGTTACGGATCATATCATGCTTGTGCGTGCCCACGAAGGCCACCTGCGCATCCTTGAGGTAGGGCTCGGTATGCCCCGTATGGCCCCACTGTCCGATAAAGCCGCCATAATAGGGTACCAGTGCCGTGTGCTCCTTTCCGTCGACGGTGAATACGGCCTGCGTGTCGTACATGGTCGAGGCGGCCAGCAGGTAGAGCTTGCCGTAGCGCCCGCGGGGCAGGTCGATGGTGTCGCGGCGGCATTTGACGCCGTTCTCCGCGGCGGGATCCCCCATCTCGAAGCCGACACCCCCGTACACGATGCGGGACGGCAGCAGCTCGGCGGCGTAGGAGCAGCCCTTGCCGTCGAAGTTGGCGTCCGAGCGGAACGGGTTGTAAGAGGCCGTTTTGACGTTGTAAGGCAGCTCCACCGCCGCCTCCGCGGCGGGCGTGAGCGCCCGGGCGGGCTTGGCGAGTTTCACGCGGAAAGTCTTCATGCCGAAGGGCCCGACCTCGAAGCGCAGCTCGCGGCCGCAGAACTCCGCGTCGCCCACGACATCCTCCACGCCGTTGAGCTCCCGGGCATCGACGATCTGCGCCGCGAAGCCCACCACGGCCTGCTGCGACCCGAGACCCGAGGTCTCGTAGAAACGAACCACATATTCGTCCGAATCCTCGGCCTGTTTGAGCGCCCGCAGCGCCACATTGGGGTTCTGCGAGGCGGCCAGCGAGAAGCTGCGGCCCAGCACCCCGCCGTGGCGGGGCGCGACGAATGCCCGAAGCGGCTGGTTGAGCACCTCGGCCTTGCGCACGGCACCTCCCGCGCGGTAATCGCCCGCGTGCCCTACGATCGAGTAGGTGAACGTATGGTGTCCGAAGTCCTGCTTGTTCTGGTATGCGTAGCCGCCCTTGGTCGCAGGCGTATGCAGCAGCGTAAGGCGCAGCGTGTTGTCCGCGGGTTTGTCCCAGCCGTACTTGCTGTCGTTGAGCACCGAGACCCCGTAGCTGCCGTCCGCGTCGGTGAGGTCGGCCCACTGCTGCGCATAGACCTCGTAGGCGGTCGCGGTGTTGTTGCCCCGCGCCACGGAGCCCACGCCAAGGTCATAGACCGCCTCGGGGTTCGAGACCGAAAGCGGGAACTCGGCCTTCAGCAGGGCATCGGACGACTGCCAGTCGATGTCGTTCACAAGGTCGATCCTGTCGGCCTGGGCGCCTTCGCGCAGCGTGATCCACTGCCGGAAGCGGGAATCCCCCAGCGTACGTTCCACGCATACCGAGGCGCGCAGGGGCCCCTCTTCGGCCACGGTGACCTTCACCTCGCCCGTGATGGACTGCGGTGCTGCGTCCACGGTCTTCTTGAGAATCTCCCAGGCCGGCCAGCTGTAAGACTCGTTCTGCGGGAAGAACGCAAGGCGGATAGACTTGCCGGCGGCCACCAGCTCGCGGCCATGGCGCTTGTCGACGATCGACGAGATGTCGCCGTTAGCGTCCAGCGTGAGTTTATAGACGCTGTTCTCCAGCCCCGAAGTAGTGGCCGTTATCGCCGGGGCCTTCGGCTGCCCGCCCTTGCGGATGTCGTAGACGGCATACCCCGCAGCCGGGACGGTGGCCTCGACCAGCAGCCGCGTCTGCCCCTGCTGCGTGCCCAGCACCTGCGAGGGAACCCGGACGCCCTTGTCGTCGTAGACCGTGAACTTGCTACCTTCGAGCGGAAGCGTAACCTCCACCATGTCCGAGACCTCGAACCCCACAGCGTTGTAGAGCACCACGGGGAGCCCTTTGACATCGGTATCCAGACCCCGCGAAACCGCGCCAACCGAGGTCGTAAGTACGTCCCCGAACTGTTTGAGCGAGATCAGCTCGTCGTTCCACGAGAACTCGTAGGCACGGGGGATGCTCGTACCCGTAAGGTCGTCGTGGAACTGGTGCCAGATAAAGCGTTTCCAGGCCTCGGTGAGAACCTCGCGCGGGTAGGGCACGGCCCCGAGCCAGTCGGCGGCAACGGCGCTGCGCTCGGCAGCGTCCGCAAGCTGCTCGTTAAGGCGGTTGTAGAGCTTCATCGCGGCCTGCGAGGTATAGCAACCCGTGGCATGCACGTCCATCAGCAACTCCCCGTTCCACACCGGAAGCTCCGGGTGGGAGGAATAGGGAAGGTAGTCCTTGTAAAGGCGGTCGCTCGTGGCGCTGATGATCTCCACCGGCCCGTCACCCTGCAATCCCAGTTCCAAAGCCCGCACCGACTCGATGGTCGGGGCGCCGCCCGTGTCGCCCGTACCGTAATAGTGGTAAACGGCATTCAGAGGGTTGCCCTCGGCGATGCCTTGCAGGTACTTGCTATGGCTGAGGTCTTCGTAACGCCACTTGGTCGTATAGTTGTGGGCGTCCATCACGGCCATAATACGCGAACCGTCCACGCCCTGCCACAAGCCGATCTCGAACGGAATCTTGCTCGCACCATGGAACGGACGGTGGCGCCACATGAGTTTCTGCGTCGAGAAACCGATAAGACCGCTGTGGGCGGCGATCGTCGGAAGCGTCCACCCGAAACCGAAGCAGTCCGGCAGGAAGATGTCCGTGCCTTCGACCCCGAATTCGCGGCGGTAGAAGTGCTGTCCGTACAGGATATTGCGCGTGAAGGACTCCGCGGACGGGATATTCGGGTCGGTGGCGTCCCACGTGCTGCCCGTGACATGCCAGCGCCCCTCGCGGATGTAACGCTTGATCAGTTCGTACTGGTGCGGGTAGTACTCCTTCATCCACTGGTACTTGATGCCGCCCTCGAAGTTGAACACGTAATCGGGGTAGGTGCCAAGGAGAAACAGGTTTTGATCCAGCGTCTTCGGGATGTACTCCCGGATCGAACGCTGCACGTCCCAGTTCCACTGGGAATCAAAATGCGCGTTCGAGACTAAATAAGCTTTGGGGCTATCCTGTGAAAAGACATGTGCTGAGATCAGCACAAACAGGAACAATAATAAAATTCGTTTCATGGGCTGGTTGGATTAGACTATTTCTGGGTTAAAGAATTTATATCCGTATCGGGTTTCAAAATTAGCCGGAAACGCCCCGCAAAAAATATTTTTAAATGACATATTAGTATGATCTTTTGACATAATTCGTAAAAAAACACGAATAACCCGGATATTTCGTCCTCCCGGCACAAAAACGGGGTTGCGGGGCATCCGGCAAAAACGGGGACACCATGTCCGGGATACAAAAACAGGAATGCGGGATGCGCCCCGGATATACGGCTACGGATAGACGGGAAAGCAGCCGGACAAGGGCAAGCCCGGGCAATCCGGCGCCGGGAGGGGTCAGCGGCAACTGAACACGACGCTCTGCGAAGCGCCGTGTTCGTCGATCACGGTCAGGCGGTGCTTCCCCGGCGCCGGGCGGACGGAGACCTTGTGTTCGAAAGAGGTCGAACCGACATAGTCGTCGTCGATATGCCAGAACAGCACGGCATTGCGGTCGCGGTGCACGGCCGTAAAGACAAGGCTCTGCTGTTCCCCTTCGAGCGACCTCGGGGCGACCAGCACACGCCCCGGCTGCGGATAGATGATGTCGATGGGGTTGTTTTCGGCTTGGTTACCCGGCAGGCCGGGATGCAGCGGGGGCAGCGGACGGTAGTCGGGATGCTGCCGGCGGTAATACCACTCCTGCGCAGGCGGGAGGATAAACATCGGCATGCGGACGATCCTGGCCGGGTCGTAGCAATCCGCCGTCACACGGTATTTCAGGTCGGCGCTCAGGTTGACGATCCGGTGGTAGGGGCACACCTCCCCGACGGCGGCCGCACGGGGAATCATCACCGTATCGCGGTCGGGACAGATATGCGAAGCCAGATAGCCGCTCTGGCGGCAGACCACAGCGGGTTCCAGGTCGCCGACGGGCTCCGCGAACCACTCCCCTTTGGGCAGCAGGCCGAAGACCTCGAACAGGACAGGCGCGGCATACCCCACGCCCGTCATCAGCGGGCGCCCCTCACCCGTGCAGTTCCCGACCCAGACCCCGACGGCATAGTCCGGGGTCATACCTACGGCCCACGCATCGCGGTTGCCGTAGCTGGTACCCGTCTTCCAGCCGATCTTCTTCGACGACGAGAAATACTGCCATTCGCCCTCCTCCTCAGGACGGGCCACGTGGCTTATCGAATTGGCCATCAGCCATATCGCGCCCCGCGAGAGGGGAATATCCCCGGCATCGACCGCCGTGCCGCCGCCGGGGTCGTAATGCGGGGTGCGTATCGTCTGCCGGCCGTTGAGTTTGGCCGCCATCTTCATGTAGGCCGAGGTCAGATCCCACAACGAAATCTCTGCACCACCCAGAATCAGCGAAAGCCCGTAGTGGCCGGCGCTGCGGTTGATCGTCCCGAAGCCCAGGGCACGCACCAGCGCGAGAAAATTCTCCCGTCCGTACTTGTCGAGCATCCTCACCGAAGGGACGTTGAGCGAACGCTCGACCACCCGGTTGGCAGGCACCGCCCCGTCGAAGGTTCGGTTGTAATTATGGGGTGTGAAGTCCCTGTAATAGGTCGGCACGTCGGGGAAAAGCATCGCGGGCAATGTCGTCCCGTTGTCCAGCATCGCAGCGTAGAGCAGGGGCTTGAGCACGCTGCCGCTGCTGCGCGGGGCGGGAATCACATCGACGCTCGTACCCTCGGTGCGGTCGGCGGGGTCGTACACGTTCCCTACGTAGGCGAGCACTTCGCCGCTTTCCACGTCCATGACGACGATGGCCATGTTGTTGATCTTATTACCCCGGTAACGCTTGTTGTAGCGCCGGGCAAGGTCGTTGACTCGGCTTTGCAGGTCGTAGTCGAGCGTCGAGCGGAGCGACCCCTCGCGCATTTTGCCCAGCAGGTACATCGCCTCCATCGGCATCGGTTCTGGGGCGTCGGGCAGATGCTCCTGTTTGGCGAGGGCGCATGTCAGCGAGTCGATACGACCGTCGTGCCAAATCCGGTCGAGCAGCCCGTCGCGTTTCTCCCGCAGCCGTTCGCGGTTGCGGCGGATATGGATCAGCGAAGGGGAGTTGGGCAACACGGCGAGCATGGCGCATTCGGCCCACGAAAGCTGTGCCGCACTGCGGCCGAAATAGTACCACGCGGCACTTTCCAGCCCGACCACATTACCTCCGAAAGGCGCATGGGAGGCATAGAGGGCCAGGATTTCATCCTTGCTGCAACGCAGTTCGAGGCGCGTGGCGAGCACCATCTCGACGAACTTTTCCCGGAACGTGCGGGGTTTCCCGCCGCGGCTCAGGCGGATGGTCTGCATGGTGAGCGTACTCGCCCCGCTCGTGATCCGCCCGGCCGCAAGGTTCTGCCGCACGGCACGCCCCAGCGCCAGCGGATCCACCCCGAAATGGCGGTAAAAACGTTTGTCCTCGTAGGTCGTGATGGCGACCCGGAACTTTTCGGGGACGCTGTCCGTGGGAAAGAAACGCCACTGGCCGTCGGAGGCGACCTTGGCCGACATCAGGCGGCCGTCGCGGCTCCACACGGTCGCCGAAAAAGGCTCGTCGAAGAGCGTCCGGGGCAGGAACAAACAATACCCCGCGGCGAGCATGGCAACGACCAGCATCGCGAAAAAACATATTCTCTTTTTAGCCGTTTTTTTTGCCATATTTTTACGTATCTTTGGCAAAGTTACCTAAAATCCCCCATTATGAAAACAATATGCCATGCTTTGTTTGCGCTGTCCGCCCTGCTCATCGCCTCGTGCAGCAAGCAGACGTCCGACATCATCGAATGGTCGACCAACGGAGTGACGGGCGTCAGGATGCCTCTCCACGTGACGTTCGTCGAAAACGTACAAGTCGAGGAAAGCGCCATGCAGGATGCCATATCGATCACCCCGGCCGTCGGTTTCGACGCCTACCTGTCGGGGATGCGCATGATCCGCATCGTCCCCAAATCCCCGCTGCAATACGACACGCAGTACAAGGTGGCCATCGACGCCGCGAAACTCACCGGCCGGCAGCACAAGGGCATCGCGGAGTTCAGGTTTGCGACCCCCAAACTGCGGTTTACCTACAACGACAGCTGGCTGCAGCAGAACGACGAGATGACCGGCTATGTGCTCATCGGCGAGATCGTCTCGTCGGACTATGCCGAGGGCAGCTACATGGAACGGAACCTCAAAATAAGCGGCGCGGCGGGTACCGACGTCAAATGGACGCATTCGGAAGACGGGCTCACGCACCAATACACCGTGGGCAACATCGTCCCGCGGGGCGATGAGGGCTATACGCTGACGCTCGATTTCAATTACGACGAAAAGCAGACCCTCCAGGTGGAAGTCCCCCGCAAGGACGAATACGCGGTCATCGACCACAGCGTGAATCCGGATCCGCTCGCCATCGTAGTCACCTTCTCCGAACCCATCCGGCAGAACCAGGATCTGAAAAACCTGATCCGCTTCGACACCAAGTTCCGGACTTCGGTCGACAAAAACAGGCTCTACATCTATCCCGAAGCACGCCCCACGGGAGCGCATAGTGTCACGATCGGCCGCGACGTAGTGAGCAAGAACGGGCAGAAGCTCAAGGAGAGCTATTCGTTCACGATCACGCTGCCGTCGCGCACCCCCTCGATCCGCTTCACGGGCAAAGGCTCGATCCTTCCCTCGTCGAACGACATGTCGCTACTGTTCGAGGCGGTGAATTACCAGAAAGCCCGGGTGCGGGTACGAAAGATATTCGCCAACAACCTGCTGCAATTCTTCCAGCAGAACTACTACGACGACCAATACTATTCATCCATGGATTACGTGTCGCGCGTCGTCCGCGACACGACCATCGACCTGGGGGCCAGGTCTTCGACCAGGCTCGACCAGAGCAACACCTATTCGCTCGACCTGAGCCGCCTGATCACCGACAGCCGCAAGTCGATGTACCTGCTCGAAATCCGGGGTGTCGACCCGCTTACGCCCGTTGACGACGAATACGACTACGACTATTATTTCGGGGATTACAGGACTTACAAGGAGCGGTCGAAAGTGGTCGTGCAGTCCGACATCGGCATCATCTGCAAGAGCAGCGGCAGCGACCAGTACGTCGTCTACACGACTGATCTGGTCTCCGCCCGCCCCAAAGGGGGCTGCAAAGTCAGGGCCTACGACCGGCAGAACCAGATGCTGGCCGAAGCGAGCACCGATTCCGAAGGGCGGGCCGTGCTGAAGACGAAGGACGAGCCTTACATCGTCACGGCCGAAGCCGGAGGGGATGTCACCTTCGTGAAGGTAGAACCGGGCACAGCCCTGTCGCTGAGTAATTTCGACGTGGGCGGCACGGCAAATCCCAAGGGGATAAAAGGCTATATCTTCGGCGAACGCGGCGTATGGCGCCCGGGCGACGACATACACCTCACGTTCATCGTCACCTCGGACAATCCGCTGCCCGAAAGCCACCCGGCATCGCTGGAATTCTTCAACCCGAACGGGCAGTTGGTGCAGTCGCTCGTGAACAACAGCTCCTCGGACGGCATCTACACGTTCAGTCTGGGGACGACGCCGGCGTCGCCGACAGGGCTATGGCGGGCCAAGATCACCTTCGGCGGCGCACAATTCGAAAAATCCGTCCGGGTGGACGCGATCAAGCCCAACCGGATGAAAATCGAGATGAAGCTCGGGGACGGACAACTGGTCGACGCCGCGCATTTCACGGGCAGCCTGACCGCCCGGTGGCTGCACGGCGCCCTTGCGGCCGAAGCCAAGGCGGTGCTCCAGGCACAGTTGTCACAGACCGCCACTCGCTTCAAGGGCTACGAGGGCTATTCGTTCGACGACGCCTCGAAATACTTTGGCACCGAGGAGCGGGAAATCGTCACTGGCACCACCGACGCCCAGGGGTCGCTGTCGCTCTCGACCGACGAACTCTCCTCGCTGGAAGGGCTGAGCCCCGGTATGCTGAGCGGCAAATTCACGGTGAAGGTCTTCGAAAAGAGCGGCGACTTCAGCGTCGACCAGCAGGTCGCGACCGTATCGCCCTATGACACCTATTTCGGGATCGGGGTCGCCACCCAGAAAAGCGACTGGGGCGACGAATACCTCGACAGCAGGAAGGAGCATATCATAAAGGTCGTGATGCTCGACTCGAAGGGCAAGCCCGAACCCGGCAGCGAAAACGTGCTCGTATCGGTCTACAAAATGGATTCCTACTGGTGGTGGGACGCCTCAACGCCCAATTCCCAGGCGCACTACGCCAAAAATGCGCTCAATTCAAATTACAAGACCCTCCAGGCAACCCTTTCGAACGGCACGGGACAGGCCACGATGCGCTGGAGCACGGGCGATTACGGCTATTACATGATCCGCGTCACGAGCCCGAACCGGGCACACTCGGCGACCCGGATCGTATGCGTGTCCTCGTCCGACTGGCGGGGCGACGTCACTTCGGTGACGGATGCCGCCACGCGGCTCGCCCTCACCCGCGACAAAGCCAAATACGTCCCGGGGAACAAGGCCAGGGTCACCATCCCCTCGTCGCCGGGCGCACGGGCGCTGGTCGGCATCGAAAGCGGCAGCGTCGTGCGGGAAAGCTTCTGGGTGGAGTGCACCGGCAAGCAAACCGACATCGAAATCCCCGTCAAGGAGGGGATGGCCCCCAACATCTATGTCTCGGTAACACTCGTCCAGCCCCACAACTCGACGCTCAACGACGCACCGATCCGCCTGTTCGGCGTGACGCGGCTCGACGTCGAGGATGCCGCGCGAAGGCTCACCCCCGTGGTCGAGATGCCCGAAACAGTAAAACCCGAATCGGAGGTGACGATAAAAGTCCGGGAGAAAAACGGCCGGAAAATGAGCTACGTGCTGGCGCTCGTCGACGAGGGACTGCTGGGGCTGACACGCTTCAAGACCCCCGATCCCTACGGTTATTTCAACGCGACCGAGGCACTGGGCGTCCGCACGTGGGACATGTTCGACTATGTCATCGGCGCCTACGGCGGCAGGATCGAACAGATGTTCGCCATCGGCGGCGACGCCGAGCAGCCGAACACGGGGGCGCTCAAGGCACAGCGGTTCAAGCCCGTCGTACGGTTCATCGACGCACAGAAACTGGGCACCGGGAAGACGAACACGCACAAAATCACGCTTCCGCCCTACTTCGGCGAGGTTCGGGTGATGGTCATCGCCTCGAACGGCCGGGCGTTCGGCGCCGCGGAGAAGGATGTCGCGGTGAAAAAACCGCTGCTGGTGCAGGCCACCATGCCCCGCGTAGTTTCCACCGATGAAGAGGTCGAGGTTCCGGTCACGGTCTTCGCCCTCGAAGACGGGGTCGGGAAAGTCGACGTGAAAATCGCCGCGAACGAATCGTTCTCGCCCGTCGGGCCGTCCAGCAAGAGCATCACGCTCGGCCGGAGCGGCGAGGAGGTCGTATCGTTCCGCCTGAAGGTCAACAAGCGAACCGGCATCGGGAAGGTACGGGTCACGGCTGCGTCGTCGGGCGACAGCTCCGCGTCGGAAATCGAGCTGGACGTCCGGGAACCGAACCCCTATGTGACCCTGTCGAAGGACTATGTCATCGACCCGGGCAAGACAATGGCGGTAAAACCGCTCAAGGAGAACGGCAAGGCGAAGCTGGAACTTTCGTCGATCCCGCCCATAGACCTTTCTCGGCGCCTCGAATACCTGGTGAGATATCCCCACGGCTGCATCGAGCAGATCACCTCGGGCGCCTTCCCGCAACTCTACCTGCCTTCGGTCGTGGAGTGCGACGCGAACATGTTGCAGGATATCGACCGCAACGTCAAGAGCGTGCTTTCGCGCCTGGGCAGCTACCAGCTCTCCGACGGCGCATTCGCCTACTGGAGCGGCAATACGTCGAGGTCGGAATGGGGGACGGTTTACGCGACGCACTTCCTGATCGAGGCTGCGAAACACGGCTACGGCGTGGACAGGGCGATGCTCGACCGGGCGCTCAAATACCTGCGCGGCAACCCCTCAGACTACTACCTGACCCAGGCCTACACCCAGTATGTGCTGGCGCTGAACGGGACTCCGACCCGGGGTGCCATGAACCAGCTCCGGGAAAAGGCCGCCTCGCTGAGCGGCGACGCCAAGTGGCTGCTGGCGGCAGCATACGCACTGGACGGCAACCGGAAGGTCGCCGAGGAGCTGATCTCGCTCTGCGTGGACAACGCGGAAAAGGCCAACCCCTACGACGGCACCTACAACAGCGACGAACGCCGGATGTCGATCTCGCTTATGACGCTCACGATACTCGGACGCCGCGAAGAGGCTTTCCGCACGGCGCTGAAGATGTCGGACATCCTCAAGAAGGACAGGTGGCTCAGCACCCAGTCGACGGCATGGATGCTCAGCACCCTTTCCAATTTCGCCGTAGCGGGACAGAACGGCATCGACGCCACTGCGGGCAGGGAGCTCGTCAAGACCGACAAATCCATCGCGAGCATGCCCCTGGCCGCACCGACCGAGGTGAGGCACAATGGTTCGGGCAGCCTCTATGCGGTCGTCAGCCAGAGTTATACCCCCGGCAAGGGCGAGGAAACCGAAGCTGCGAACGGCATCCGGATCGACGTGCGTTACACGAATATGGACGGTGCCGCCATCGACCCGGCCTCGATCCGGGTATCGACCGATTTCTACGCCATCGTGACCGTCTCTAACACCAGCGGCCACGAACGGTACGCCGACCTTGCGCTGACCCACATCTTCCCGGCAGGATGGGAGATCACCTCCGAACGGGACTTGTCGTCGCTCACCTACCAGGATATCCGCGACGACCGGGTGCTGAGCTACTTCGACCTGAGCCGGGGCGAAAGCAAGGAGATACCCGTCAAGCTGACGGCAACCTACAAGGGGCGCTACTACCTGCCTTCGGTCTACTGCGAAGCGATGTACGACAACGCCGTCCGCGCCCTGAAAAAGGGACAGTGGGTCGAGGTGGTCGATTAATGCCGCTTCGTCAGCCGGGAAAACACAGCGCAACCGGCAACAGGTTCCGGCAACACCTGAAAATATTATGGCAAAACGGCTTCGGGCATCCGGAGCCGTTTTTATTTCCGGATTCGTACTCCCGTAGGGAAAACGCCGCTAAATTCGGGTATAAGAGGCACTTTCCTCCGGTAAAATAGGAATTTGGAAAATATTTTTAATATATTTGTTGCCAAGGTTAGTTAGATTAGTCATAATTATGTGCGAGAAACTGTTTATTTTCGACACCACGCTCCGTGATGGCGAGCAGGTGCCGGGCTGCCAATTGAACACCACCGAGAAGATCGAAGTCGCCAAGTTGCTGGAAAGCCTCGGCGTGGACGTCATCGAAGCGGGGTTCCCGATTTCCAGCCCCGGAGACTTCAACTCCGTACTCGAGATTTCGAAGGCCGTTTCGGCCCCGACGATTTGTGCGCTGACCCGCGCCGTGAAAAAAGACATCGACGTGGCCGCCGATGCCCTGCGACTGGCCAGGCACAAGCGCATCCACACGGGTATAGGCGTTTCGCCCCAGCACATTTACGACAAACTGCGCTCGACGCCCGAGAAAATCCTCGAACAGGCCGTCGAGGCGGTGAAATACGCCAAAAGCTATGTCGAGGACGTGGAGTTCTACGCCGAAGACGCCGGACGTGCCGATCCGGCATACCTCGCCCGCGTGGTCGAGGCCGCCATTGCGGCCGGGGCTACGGTGGTCAACATCCCCGACACCACGGGCTACTGCCTGCCCCACGAATACGGCGCGAAGATCAAATACCTGGTCGACCACGTATCCAACATCGACAAGGCGATCATCTCGACCCACTGCCACAACGACCTGGGCATGGCTACGGCCAACACCCTGAGCGGCATCCTCAACGGTGCACGGCAGGCCGAGGTGACGATCAACGGCATCGGCGAACGCGCGGGCAACACCTCGCTCGAAGAGGTGGTGATGACACTGCGCTGCCACAAGGAGATCGCCGTCGACACCGGCGTCGACGCACGCCTGATCACCAAAGCCTCGCATCTGGTGTCAAGCCTGATGAACATGCCCGTGCAGCCCAACAAGGCGATCGTCGGCCGCAACGCCTTCGCCCACTCGTCGGGCATCCACCAGGACGGCGTGCTGAAAGACCGCCAGACCTACGAGATCATCGACCCGCAGGACATCGGCCTCAACGAGTCGGTCATCGCCCTGACGGCCCGCAGCGGCCGCGCGGCGCTCGTACACAGGCTCGAACTGCTCGGCTACGACCTCACGCAGGAAGAGCTGGACGACACATACGGCAAGTTCCTTGAGCTTGCCGACAAGAAAAAGGAGATCCACGACTACGACCTGTTATACCTGGTGGGCGACATCGACCGCATGAAACAGCAGTCCGTATCGCTCAAATTCCTGCAGGTGACCACAGGCACGCTCGTCCCGACGGCGACCGTGGTGCTGAAGTTCGGCGACCACGAGCGCATGGCGATCGCCACGGGCAACGGCCCGGTGGATGCCGCCGTGTCGGCGATCAAGACCCTGATCAACGAGAAGGTCGTGCTCATGGAGTTCCTCATGCAGGCCATCACCCGCGGTTCGAACGACGTGGGGCGCGTACACGTACAGGTACAGTGCGGCAGCCGCACCGTCCACGGCTTCGCCGCACACACCGACACCACACGGGCGTCGATCGAGGCGTTCCTCGACGCGCTGCGCGTACTGAACGTAACCGAACGCAAGGAAAAGGAGGAGTAAGATGGGCAGGACACTTCTGGACAAGATATGGGATGCGCACACCGTGCGCACCGAAGACGGCGGACGCTCGGTGCTCTACATCGACCGCCAGTACATCCACGAGGTGACGTCGCCCGTGGCTTTCGCAGGCCTGGAACGGCGCGGCATCGGCGTGGCACGCCCGGCACAAATCACCGCCACGGCCGACCACAACATCCCGACCGTCGACCAGCACCTGCCGATCGCCGAGACCGAATCGCGGCGCCAGGTCGAGGCGCTGGAGGCCAACTGCGCCAAATTCGGCATCGAACATTTCGGCGTGGGCAACCCGCGCCAGGGCATCGTGCACATCATCGGCCCCGAACTGGGATTCACACAGCCGGGCATGACCATCGTCTGCGGCGACAGCCACACCTCGACGCACGGGGCACTGGGCGCCGTGGCATTCGGCGTCGGCACCTCGGAGGTCGAGATGGTCTTCGCCAGCCAGTGCATCATCCAGTCCAAGCCGCGGAGCATGCGCATCACGGTCGACGGGACACTGCGCCCGGGCGTCGAAGCCAAGGATGTCGTGCTCTACATCATCTCGCAACTCACCGCCTCGGGCGGCACGGGCTATTTCATCGAGTTCGCCGGCGAAGCGATCCGTTCGCTCTCGATGGAAGGGCGCATGACCGTCTGCAACATGAGCATCGAGTGCGGGGCACGGGGCGGCATGATCGCACCCGACCGGACGACGTTCGACTACCTGCGCGGGCGCGAACGTGCGCCGCAGGGAGCGGCGTTCGACCAGGCCGTCGCCCGCTGGGAAGCGCTTTACAGCGATGCCGACGCCGTATTCGACAAGGAGTACCGGTTCGATGCCGCCGACATCGCCCCGATGATTACCTACGGCACCAACCCCGGCATGGGCATGGCCGTCGATGCGCAGATCCCGGCCGAGGCCGACCCCAAGGCATTGGAGTACATGGGATTCAAAGCCGGGGAAAAGCTGCTCGGCAAACCTGTCGACTATGTCTTCGTGGGCAGCTGCACCAACGGCCGCATCGAAGACCTGCGCCGCTTCGCCAAGCTGGTCGAAGGCCGGCGCAAGGCCCAGGGCGTGACGGCATGGATCGTCCCCGGTTCGAAAGGTGTCGAAGCCGCCGCACGGGCCGAAGGGCTCGACAAAGTGCTCGCCGCCGCCGGGTTCGAGCTCCGGCAGCCGGGCTGCTCGGCGTGCCTGGCGATGAACGCCGACAAGATTCCGGCGGGCAAATACAGCGTTTCGACCTCGAACCGCAACTTCGAAGGGCGCCAGGGGCCCGGTGCGCGCACCATGCTCGCAGGCATTGCGGTAGCCGCCGCGGCCGCGGTATGCGGCAGGATCGAGGATCCGCGCAAGGTGTTTGAAATGTAAAAATTTTTAACTTCGGTTTGGATCGGCCGGTCGTTGCCGCCGCCTTCGGCGTCGTTTATAATTCCGGCCCACCCCCCCCGCCTCAGGCAGGGGCTTACATGCCGCTTTGCAGCAAAATGGCCGCTGCCGAATACCGGAAAAAACAAAACCAATATGTCCATACCCAAATTCGAAACCTTCACCTCGGGGGCCGTGCCCGTGCGCACGGAGAACATAGATACCGACCAGATCATCCCGGCACGTTTCCTGAAAGCCACCCAGCGCAAAGGATTCGGCGACAACCTCTTCCGTGACTGGCGCTACGACGCCCGGGGGCAGCGGATCGCCTCGTTCCCGCTCAACGACAGCCGTTATGGGGGCAAAATCCTCGTCGCAGGCCGCAACTTCGGGTGCGGCAGTTCGCGCGAGCACGCCGCGTGGGCGATCGCCGACTACGGGTTCCGCGTCGTGGTGTCGAGCTTCTTCGCCGACATCTTCCGCAACAACGCCCTCAACAACGGGCTGCTGCCGATCACCGTGAGCGGGGAGTTCCTCGCGGTGGTCTTCGCGGCGATCGACGGCGACCCTGCGACGCAATTCACCGTAGACCTGGACAACCAGACGCTGACGATCTGCGCCACGGGCCGCAGCGAGCACTTCGAGATCGACGCATACAAGAAGCGGTGCCTGCTGAACGGCTACGACGACGTGGACTACCTGCGCAGCATCGCGCCCCAGATCGAAGCGTTCGAACAGGCGCATAAATAGCCGCGCGATGTATCCCCGCGTAGAGATAATGGATACCACGCTGCGCGACGGCGAGCAGACGTCGGGGGTTTCGTTCAACGCCCGCGAAAAACTCTCCATCGCCCGGCTGTTGCTGGAAGAACTGCGTGTGAGCCGCATCGAGATAGCCTCGGCGCGGGTTTCGCAGGGCGAGCAGGAGGCCGTGCGCCGCATCGCCGAATGGGCTGCCGCGAAGGGTTATACCGACCGCATCGAGGCGTTGGGATTCATCGACGGCGGCGTGTCGCTCGACTGGCTCGGCCAGGCCGGATGCCGCGTGGTGAACCTGCTGGCGAAGGGGTCGCTCAAACACTGCCGCGAACAGTTGCGCCGCACCCCGCAGGAGCACCTCTGCGACATCCGCGCCACGATCGGCGGGGCCGTCGCACGGGGCATGAAGGTGAACGTCTACCTCGAAGACTGGTCGAACGGTATGCTGCATTCGCCCGGGTACGTCTACACGATACTCGACGGGCTGGCCGACGCCCCCGTGCAGCGCTTCATGTGCCCCGACACGCTGGGCATCCTCGACCCCTATGCCACCGAACGGTTTTGCCGCGACATGGTGACACGCTATCCGCAGCTTAGGTTCGACTTCCATGCCCATAACGATTACGACCTGGCCGTGGCCAACACCGCAGCTGCGGTCAAAGCCGGGTTCCACGGGGTTCACGTAACCATAAACGGGCTGGGCGAACGCGCAGGAAACGCACCCCTGTCGAGCACGGTGGCCGTGCTGCACGACCGGCTGCACTGCCTCACGGGCATCGACGAAACGAAGATCAACCACGTCAGCCGCATGGTCGAGACCTACACGGGCATCCGGATCCCGGGCAACCGCCCGATCGTCGGCGAAAACGTCTTTACGCAGTGTGCCGGCATCCATGCCGACGGCGACAACAAGAACAACCTCTATTTCAACGAGCTGCTGCCCGAACGCTTCGGACGTGTACGCGAATACGCCCTGGGCAAGACCTCGGGCAAGGCCAACATCCTGAAGAACCTCGAAGCGCTGGGCATCGAGCTCGACGAAGCCTCGATGCGCAAGGTGACCGAACGGGTGGTCGAACTGAGCGACAAGAAGGAGCTGGTGACGGCCGAAGACCTGCCCTACATCATCGCCGACGTACTGCGCTACGACCAGGTCGAAAACCCCGTGCGGATACTCAATTACAGCCTGTCGCTGGCACAGGGGCTGCACCCGGCCGCTACGCTCAAGATCGAGATCAACGGCTGCGAATACGAGCAGACCTCGGTCGGCGACGGCCAGTACGACGCCTTCATGCGGGCGCTCAGGCAGATCTACAAGCACCAGCTCGGCCGCGAGTTCCCGATGCTGCGCAACTACACCGTCTCGATCCCGCCCGGCGGACGAACCGATGCCTTCGTGCAGACGATCATCACGTGGGAGACGGGCGGCAAGGAGTTCAAGACCCGCGGGCTGGATGCCGACCAGACCGAAGCCGCCATCAAGGCGACGATCAAAATGCTGAACATAATCGAACCAACATACAACGACCATGGATGTTAACATAGCCCTTTTAGCCGGCGACGGCATCGGCCCCGAAATCATTGCCGAGGCCACGAAAGTACTCGACCGCGTGGCGGCGAAATTCGGACACCGATTCGACTACCGCGAGGCGTTAGTGGGCGCCTGCGCCATCGACGCCACGGGCGACCCCTATCCCGACGAGACGCACGCCATCTGCCAGGCTGCCGACGCCGTATTGTTCGGTGCCATCGGCGACCCCAAGTACGACAACGACCCCAAGGCCCCGGTACGTCCCGAGCAGGGACTGCTGCGCATGCGCAAATCGCTGGGACTGTTCGCCAACCTGCGCCCCATCGCATTGTTCGACACGCTGGCCGGCCGCTCGCCGCTCAAGGCAGAGGTGGTGCGCGGCACCGATTTCATCTGCGTGCGCGAACTGACGAGCGGCATCTATTTCGGCCGACCGCAGGGGCGCAACGAAGCCGGGACGGAGGCTTTCGACACCTGCACCTACACGCGCACGGAGATCGAACGTGTGCTGGACGTCGCATTCCGGCTCGCCATGAGCCGCCGGCGGCGCCTGACGGTCGTGGACAAGGCCAACGTGCTCGAAACCTCGCGCCTGTGGCGGGAAGTCGCGCAGGATATGGCGCCCCGGCACCCCGAAGTGGAGCTGGAATTCATGTTCGTGGACAACGCCGCGATGCAGATCGTACGCCAGCCGACCCATTTCGACGTGATCGTCACCGAAAACATGTTCGGCGACATCCTCACCGACGAGGCCAGCGTCATCAGCGGCTCGCTCGGCATGCTCCCCTCGGCGAGCGTCGGGTCGGAAGTGGCGCTCTTCGAGCCGATCCACGGCTCCTATCCGCAGGCTGCGGGGAAGAACATCGCCAACCCGATGGCCACGATCCTCTCGGCCGCCATGCTGCTCGAACACCTGGGGCTCGACACGGAGGGCAGCGCCGTGCGGGCCGCCGTAGACCGGGCACTCACCGAAGGCGTCGTCACCGAAGACCTCGCCGCACAGGGCGAACGCCGCTACTCGACCTCCGAGGTCGGGGACTTCATCGCCGCGCATATTTAGGCACGCCCCGCTCCGGGGGCTCCTATCCGCAAAAAAGGGGTTGCAACCGCAAAGGTTGCAACCCCTTTTTCCGTGCAGGCCACGAGGCGCACCCCGCCCGGACAGCAACGCCACGGCCCGGCAGCCGGTTTATATCCCGGCCACGAATTGCTCGAGTGCCCCCAGGTCGGCCGCCATAGGCTCCGAAACCCGGGGCAGGCAGGCGAGCCGGGCCAGCCGCGGAGGCAGCGGAACCGCAGCCCCCGTGACGGGGGAGATGACCTCCCCGAATTTGGCGGGATGCGCCGTAGAGAGGTAAAAACCCGGTTTCCCGCACGCTACGGAAGCGGCATATCCGATGGCGCTGTGCGGGTCGGAAAGGTATCCGTAATTGCGGTGCAGCCCGTCGATCGTACGGCGGATCATGGCATCGTCGCAGCGGAATCCCTCCAGTTCATCACGCAGGGCATCCGGCTCACCGCCGCAGAGCCACAGCATACGTTCGAAATTGCTCGGCGCTCCGACGTCCATCGCATTGGCTGGCGTCCGCACCGACGGCCTCGGACGGTACTCGCCACCACGCAGGAACTCGGGCACCACGTCGTTACGGTTCGAAGCCGCGACGAAGCCGCCGAGGGGGAGCCCCATGCGGCGGGCGAGCATCCCGGCCGAGAGGTTTCCGTAGTTACCGCTCGGCACCACGACCACAGGCCGCCCGCCGCCCGTCTGCTGCCGCCACAGGCAATAGCCGTAGAAATAATAGAATGCCTGCGGTATCCAGCGCAGCAGGTTGATCGAATTGGCCGACGACACGCGGTGCCCCGCACGGAATTTTGCGTCGGCAAACAGCTCCTTGACCAGCCGCTGGCAGTCGTCGAACGTCCCGGCCACACGCAGCGGGTGGATATTGCCGCCGAGCGTGGTCATCTGGCACTCCTGCAGCCGGCTGATCTTCCCTTCGGGATAGAGCAGCACCACCTCGACGCCCGGCACGCCGTAAAACCCGTGCGCCACGGCGCTGCCCGTGTCGCCCGACGTAGCCGTCAGGATCACCAGTTTTTCGCCGGCACCGCCCATCAGGCCGATCATCCGCCCCATGAAGCCCGCACCGTAATCCTTGAATGCGAACGTCGGGCCGTGGAAGAGCTCCAGCGTATAGCGGCTGCCGACACGGCGAAGCGGCAGCGGAAAGTCGTAGATCCGCTCCATCTCCCGCCGCAGGAGACCGGGGTCGATGTCGTCACCGAAAAAAAGTTCCGCCAGGTATCCGGCCAGCGCGGCATAGGACTCCCCGGCCAGCCGCTCCGCGACGGCCATATCGGCCTGCGGGATACGTTCCGGGACGAACAACCCGCCGTCGGGTGCCAGCCCCGCCTGCACGGCCTCGCGAAGCGAAAAGGCGCGTGCGCATGCTTTGTCTTTCGTGCTATAATATTTCATCTGTTTGTCGTTTTATACTATTCCACAATCCTTGCCCCGCAGTTCGACACGCGGCCCGCATATATCTTGCAGCCGATACCGGGGCGGGCGAAATGCGCCCGCATCCGCTGCACGACCCGCCGCGCGACAGCCTCATCGGCGGCCAGGGCGAAGATCGAAGGCCCCGACCCGGCAATGTTCATCGCCAGGGCGCCTTCGGCGAGCACCCCTTCTTTCAGCACATCGTAACCCGGAATGAACCCCTTGCGGTAAGGCTCCGCCACCACGTCGTGCATCGACCGGCCGATCAGCGCCACGTCGCCCAGGGCGAACCCGGCCACCAGCCCGCCGACATTGCCCCACTGCGTCACGGCATCGTGCAGGGGTACCTCGCGGGGAAGCACTTCGCGCGCCTCCTTGGTACTGACCACGATGTCGGGATGCACCACGGCATAGAAAAAGCCCTCGGGGACAGGCAGGCGCACGATGTCCAGCGGTTCGTACCCCCGGATCAGCACCACGCCGCCCAGCACGGCAGGGCCCACGTTGTCGGCATGGGACGTACCGCCGATGAGCGCCTCGCCCATCATCGCGAACTCCACGAGCCGCTCCCCTGAAAAGGGACGTCCCAACAGTTCGTTCACGCCCCAGACCGCTGCGGCCGACGAAGCCGCACTCGACCCGATGCCGCTGCCGGGAGCGATCTTTTCGAGGATCGTAACCTCGACCCGCACGGGTTTTTCGTATGCCCCGAGCAGTGCCATCACCGCCGGGGTAATCACGTTGTCCTCGTTTTTGGCAGGAAGTTCCTTCCCGCTGCGGTTGCGGATAACGAGCCCCCCTGCACCTTCTTCGATGCCAACCTCCAGCAGGTCGCCCACGCCGTCGAGCGTCAGCCCCATCACATCGAAGCCGCAACCCAGGTTCGCCACCGTTCCCGGGGCGAAAACTTTGATATATCGCATGATAAAAATCTCCTTTTGAATGAAACCACCTTTGATCGAACCGGGCTTTCCGTTCCGGCAGCCTTGGCCGGAAAATGCATAACAGGTATGCTCGTGACGGAAAAATAACAACTACACCCCCACAGGGGTTGTCGTTGTCGTCGTCGTTGTAGTGGCGGTAGCGGAGATAAGGACGGTGAAAGAAACGGTGCACGCCACCGGGCTGCTGGCTACCCCGCATCCCCCGGTCATCGTATGGTTCCGTTTCATATCCATCGGGGACAAATATAAAACAAAAAAATTTAATATCCAAATTCGGGTAACAAATCGTAAGACGCCCTAAAAAGCACTGGCGGCCGCTTTATATATAATAAGAGTAGTCCGGAAAGGCTGAAAATACCGAACTTGACGACAAACCGTAAGATATTAGGGGTTCCCGGAAGGCCTGCTTTCCTCCGAATCGGGCTAAAAGCGGTTAAAAGACCAAAAAAAATGCGGTTTTAAACTGTAAGCTGAAAGGCATCTATCCGGGTCGTCATAAAGCATAAGAGGGGTAATAGGTTCCGGATTATCACATTATTAAATTTTTTGCAAAATTATTTTGACGAAACGATTTTATATCCCTATCTTTGAAACGGAACAAACACGCAAATTCCGGACATGAACGCCCAGAACCATTCGAATAATAACGTCATTAATCTGCTGCTCGTCGTCTTTGGCAAGATAACGGGAGAAAGGTGATGTGTATATCCGAAAGATGATAAAAAGGCCTTTCTCCATCGGGAGAAAGGTTTTTTATTATCCGGGCAGATGGCAAAGGCGCAATACGCAGAAAACAAGAAAAAGATGAAACACCCACTCAGAAGTGCCGTCACGACGACGGGCCGGCGTATGGCCGGAGCCAGGAGCCTGTGGCGTGCCAACGGCATGCGCGAAGAGCAGTTCGGCCGCCCGGTCATCGGCATCGCCAACTCGTTCACCCAGCTGGTTCCGGGACACGTGCACCTGCACGAAATCGGACAATACGTCAAGCAGCGGATCGAAGCGCTCGGCTGTTTCGCCGCGGAATTCAACACCATCGCCATCGACGACGGCATCGCCATGGGACACGACGGCATGCTCTATTCGCTGCCCTCGCGCGAGATCATTGCCGACAGCGTCGAATATATGGCCAATGCCCACAAGGTCGACGCACTGGTCTGCATCTCGAACTGCGACAAGATCACCCCGGGCATGCTGATGGCCGCCATGCGGCTCGACATCCCGACCGTCTTCGTATCGGGCGGGCCGATGGAGGCGGGACACCTCGGCGAGCGGGCGCTCGACCTGATCGACGCCATGGTAATGGCTGCCGACGAAAATTGCAGCGACGAACAGGTGGCTCGCGTCGAACGCGCCGCATGCCCCGGCTGCGGTTCGTGCTCGGGGATGTTCACCGCCAACTCGATGAACTGCCTGACCGAAGCGCTCGGGCTCTCGCTCCCGGGCAACGGCACCGTCGTGGCCACGCATGTCAACCGCCGCCGCCTGTTCGAAGAAGCCGCAGCGCTGATCGTCCGCAATGCCGAACGCTATTACTTCGAGGGCGACGACTCGGTGCTCCCGCGCTCGGTGGCCACGAAGGCAGCCTTCGAGAATGCCATGTCGCTCGACATCGCCATGGGCGGCTCGACCAATACGGTGCTGCACCTGCTGGCCGTGGCCCACGAGGCCGGGGTGGATTTCACGATGCAGGATATCGACCGCCTTTCGCGCCGGGTGCCCGTACTGTGCAAGGTCGCCCCCAACTCGCATTACCATATCCAGGATGTCAACCGTGCGGGCGGCATCCTCTCGATCCTGGGCGAACTCGCCCGCGGCGGACTGCTCGACACCTCGGCCGGGAGGGTCGACGGGCGCACGCTCGGCCAGGCCATCGCGGCCTTCGACCTGCGGAGCGAAACAGCGAGCAGCGAAGCCAAACAGCGCTACCTGAGCGCCCCGGCCGGCCTTTACAGCCGGGAACTGGGCACACAACGGACTTATTACGACACACCGGACACCGACCGCACGGCAGGCTGCATCCGCGATCTGGAACACGCCTATTTCCGCGACGGCGGGCTGGCCGTACTGACGGGCAACATCGCCCGCCGGGGCTGCATCGTCAAGACGGCCGGCGTCGACGCGTCGCTGTTTGTCTTCCGCGGGCGCGCCCGCGTCTACGAATCGCAGGAGCAGGCCATCGGCGGCATCCTCGGCGGCGAGGTGCAGGCCGGCGACGTTGTTATCATACGCTATGAAGGCCCCAAGGGCGGCCCCGGGATGCAGGAGATGCTCTACCCCACGTCGTACCTCAAATCCAGACACCTCGACAAAGCCTGCGCGCTGATTACCGACGGCCGCTTCTCGGGCGGAACGTCGGGGTTGTCGATCGGTCACGTTTCGCCCGAAGCGGCTTCGGGCGGGGAGATCGCCGTCATCCGCACGGGCGACGAGATCGAGATCGACATCCCGCGGCGCTCGATCCGCCTCATGGCCGGCGACGAGGAAATCGCCGCGCGCATGGCCGCACAGCAGCATTTCCGCCCCGCGGCACGCGACCGCCGCATACCCGCGTCGCTAAGGGCCTATGCCAAGCTGGTCAGCTCGGCCGACAAAGGGGCCGTACGCATCGTCGAAGAAGAATAAAACCGGACAACACCATGAATACGAACACGACAACCAGAACCGAAGGACAACAGCCCGGCCCTTGTATCACAGGGTCGCAGGCCCTGCTCGAATCGTTCCTGCGCGAGGGTGTGGACACGCTTTTCGGGTATCCCGGAGGAGCCATCATCCCCGTTTACGATGCGCTTTTCGACTACCGCGACCGGCTGCACCACATCCTTGTCCGCCATGAACAGGGCGCCGTACATGCCGCGCAGGGCTACGCCCGCGTCAGCGGCCGCGTAGGGGTTTGCCTCGTCACCTCGGGCCCGGGGGCCACGAACACCGTGACCGGACTGGCCGACGCACTGATGGACTCCACGCCGCTGGTACTGGTGACCGGACAAGTGGGTTCGTCGTTGCTGGGCACCGACGCCTTCCAGGAAACCAACTTCGTGGGTATCACGCAGGCCGTAACCAAATGGAACTGCCAGGTCAAGCGTACCGAAGACATTCCCGGGGCGATTGCCAAGGCGTTCTATATCGCCCGTTCGGGGCGTCCGGGCCCTGTGGTGGTGGACATCACCAAGGACGCCCAGTGCGGGACGGCCCCGTTCCGCTACGAAAGGCTGACGTCCATCCGCAGCTACGTCCCCGCACCCGCGCCCGCCGCGGAGTGCATCGCCGAGGCGGTACGGCTGATCGACGCCGCACAACGGCCGCTGCTGATGGCGGGACAGGGCGTGATGCTCGGAAACGCCGAAGAAGAATTGCAGGCCTTCCTCGCAAAGAGCGGCATACCGGTCGCCTCGACCCTGCTGGGGCTGTCGGCCGTGCCGACCTCCTCGCCGCAGTATGTCGGCATGCTGGGCATGCACGGCAACTACGGCCCCAACATCCGCAACCAGGAGTGCGACCTGCTCATCGCCGTGGGGATGCGTTTCGACGACCGCGTGACGGGCAACCCCAAATGTTTCGGGGCGAACGCCAAGGTAATCCACCTGGAGATCGACCCCGCCGAGATCGACAAGATCGTACACGCCGACGTGGCCGTCATCGGCGACGTGAAACAGACGCTCCCGCTGCTCACCCAAAGGATCCGCCCCGCCGCACACAAGGCCTGGATCGAAGGGTTCCGCGCCTGCGACAAAGTCGAATACGAGGCGGTCGTCCGCAAGGCGATCCGCCCGGAAGGCGGCCGCATCCGCATGGGCGAGGTCGTAGACACCGTAGCGCATGCCTACGACAACGACGCGGTGCTGGTGACCGACGTCGGGCAGCAGCAGATGTTCGCGGCGCGCTATTTCGGGTTCCGCCGCAGCCGCAGCCTGGTAACTTCGGGCGGCCTGGGCACGATGGGCTTCGGGCTTCCGGCCGCCATCGGCGCCAAGCTGGGCGCCCCCGACCGCGAGGTCTGCCTCTTCGCCGGCGACGGCGGGCTGCAGATGACCATCCAGGAGCTGGGGACGATCTTCCAGTCGCAGGTCGCCGTTAAGATCGTATTGCTCAACAACTCCTATCTGGGCATGGTACGGCAGTGGCAGGAACTCTTCTACGACCGACGCTACTCGTTCACCGAACTGGCGAACCCCGACTTCGGGCTGATTGCCCGCGGCAACGGCATCGCCTACCGCTGCGTGGAGCGGCGCGAGGAGCTGGCCGGTGCGGTGGCCGGGATGAAAGCCTGCAAAGGCGCCTACCTGTTGGAGGTGCGCGTCGAAAGCGAAGAAAACGTATTCCCGATGGTGCCGGCCGGCGCCCCCGTGTCGGCGATCCGGCTCGAATAAACCGAACGAGGTATGGAACAAGAGTATATCATCACCGTATTTTCGGAGAACAAGGTCGGGCTGCTGAGCCAGATCACGACGGTCTTCACGTGCCGCAACGTCAACATCGAAAGCCTGACGACTTCCGAGTCGGCGCTCACGGGCATCCATAAATTCACGATCGTCGTCCGCACCGGCCCCGACCGGGTCGAGAAGCTCGCGCGGCAGGTCGAGAAGAAGATCGACGTGCTCAAGGTCTTCGTCTACACCTCGGACGAAGTCGTGCAGCAGGAGATCGCCCTTTATAAAGTCACGCGCAGCCGCAACGTCGAGAAACTCGTACGCGAGCACAATGTCCGCATTCTGGAGATCGACGACGACTACATCGTCGTCGAGAAAACCGGCCATAAGGCCGAGACGCAGGCGTTGTTTCGCCTGCTGCAACCCTTCGGCGTGCAGCAGTTCGTGCGCAGCGGCACGGTGGCCATCATCAAATCGCGGCGCGAGCTGCTCAACGAATACCTCGAAGAACTCGAGAGGAACAGACAAAGAACGGATTCATTTTAACTTTTAAAACTCATACAACTATGGCACAGATCAATTTCGGCGGAGTAGAAGAGAAGGTCGTTACCCGCGAAGAGTTTCCCCTGGAAAAAGCACGCGAAGTCCTCAGGGACGAAACCATCGCCGTAATCGGCTACGGCGTACAGGGGCCGGGGCAGTCGCTCAACCTCAAGGACAACGGGTTCAACGTCATCGTCGGACAGCGCGAAGGCTCGAAAAGCTGGGACAAGGCCGTCGCCGACGGCTGGGTACCGGGCAAGACGCTCTTCGGGATCGAAGAGGCCGCCCGGCGCGCAACGATCATCCAGTACCTGCTCTCCGACGCCGGGCAGATCGCCGTATGGCCGACGATCGAGAAACACCTCGCGCCGGGCAAGGCGCTCTACTTCTCGCACGGCTTCGGCATCACCTACAAGGAGCGCACGGGCATCGTGCCGCCGGCCGATGTAGACGTGATCCTGGTCGCCCCGAAAGGCTCGGGGACTTCGCTGCGCCGCATGTTCATCGAGGGCCGCGGCCTGAATTCGAGCTACGCCGTATTCCAGGACGCCACGGGGCGCGCATTCGAACGCGTGGTGGCGCTGGGCATCGGCGTAGGTTCGGGCTACCTGTTCGAAACCGACTTCAAGCGGGAGGTTTACTCCGACCTGACGGGCGAGCGCGGCACACTGATGGGTGCCATCCAGGGTATTTTCGCGGCCCAGTACGACACGCTGCGCGCCCACGGGCACACCCCTTCGGAGGCTTTCAACGAAACGGTCGAGGAGCTGACCCAGTCGCTCATGCCGTTGGTGGCCGAGAACGGCATGGACTGGATGTACGCCAACTGCTCGACCACGGCACAACGCGGTGCGTTGGACTGGTGGAAACGTTTCCGCGATGCCACCAAACCCGTCTTCGAAGAGCTTTACGGCGAAGTGGCCGCCGGCAACGAGGCGCAGCGCTCGATCGACCTGAACAGCAAACCCGACTACCGCGAGAAACTCAACGAAGAGCTGCGCGAGATGCGCGAAAGCGAGATGTGGCAGACAGGCGCCGTGGTGCGCAAACTCCGCCCGGAGAACAACTGATCCCCCGGGAGGCCTTGCAATTTTTCAGATTGTTTCGCGCTCCGGCGGGTCGTATCCGCCGCCTCCGGCACCGCCTGTAAATCCGGTCTTCTCCGAGTCCCCGCCCCGGCGGGGACTTGAGAGGCGGCGACGCGGCGGGATTCCCGCAGCGGGACACAGGCAGCCGGCAATTAACAGTTTTGTAACGTAATACAACAACAATCAATCTATGTGTGGTTTCGTAGGACTATTTGACATCCGCCGGAAATCGGATGCGCTGCGTGGGCAGGTACTGAAAATGTCGAAGCAGATACGGCACCGGGGCCCCGACTGGTCGGGTGTCTACTGCGGCGAGCGGGCGATCCTTTCGCACGAGCGGCTTTCGATCGTCGACCCTCAGTCGGGCGGTCAACCCCTGTTCAGCTGCGACGGAAAACAGGTGCTGGCCGTGAACGGCGAGATATACAACCATCAGGAGATCCGCGCCGAGCTGGCCGGAGAATACGATTTTCGGACAGGCTCGGACTGCGAGGTGATCCTGCCGCTCTACCGCAAGCTGGGCGTCGGGCTGCTGGAAAAGATCAGCGGCATCTTCGCCTTCGCGCTGTACGACATCGAGAAGGACGAATACCTGATCGCCCGCGACCCGGTCGGCGTCATCCCGCTCTACATCGGCTGGGACCGCGACGAGCAATTCTACGTCGCATCGGAGCAGAAAGCCCTCGAAGGGGTATGCAGCACCATCCGACCGTTCCTGCCCGGGCACTACTGGTCGAGCCGCGAGGGGAAAATGGTGCGCTGGTACAAGCGCGACTGGTTCGAGTACGACGCCGTGAAGGACAACGGCGCCGACATACCGACGCTGCGCAAGGCGCTGGAATCGGCCGTCAAGCGGCAGCTCATGTCAGACGTACCCTACGGCGTACTGCTGTCGGGCGGCCTCGACTCGTCGATCATCTCGGCCGTCGCCAAGAAATACGCTGACCGGCGCGTCGAATCGAACGACCGCGACCGGGCCTGGTGGCCGCAGCTCCACTCGTTCGCCATCGGGCTGAAAGGAGCGCCCGACCTGGCGGCGGCACGCATGGTCGCCGACCATATCGGCACCGTACACCACGAAATCAACTACACCGTCCAGGAGGGGCTGGATGCCGTGCGCGACGTGATCTACTATATCGAGACCTACGACGTGACGACCGTACGCGCCTCGACGCCGATGTACCTGCTGGCGCGCGTCATCAAGTCGATGGGCATCAAGATGGTGCTCTCGGGCGAGGGTGCCGACGAGGTTTTCGGCGGCTACCTCTATTTCCACAAGGCGCCCGACGCCCGGGCCTTCCACGAGGAGACCGTGCGCAAGATCAGTAAGCTGCACCTCTACGACTGCCTGCGCGCCAACAAGTCGCTCTCGGCATGGGGTGTCGAGGGGCGCGTGCCGTTCCTCGACAAGGAGTTCCTCGACGTGGCGATGCGCATCAACCCGGCGGCGAAAATGGCCAAGGACGGGCATATCGAAAAATGGATCCTGCGCAAAGCGTTCGAGGACATGCTCCCCTCCGAGATCGTATGGCGCCAGAAAGAGCAGTTCTCCGACGGCGTAGGCTACAACTGGATCGACACGCTCAAGCAGCTGACCGCAGAGGCGGTCTCCGACCGCGAGATGGAACACGCTGCGGAGCGTTTCCCGATCAACCCGCCCCGCAACAAGGAGGAGTACTATTACCGCACGATCTTCGAGGAACACTTCCCGTCGCATACGGCAGCACAGTGCGTACCGTCGGTACCGTCGGTAGCGTGCAGCACCGCCGAAGCGCTGGCCTGGGACAAGGCGTTCCGCGACATGAACGAACCGTCGGGGCGCGCCGTGCTGGGCGTACACAACACCGACCTGACACACAACACCCACCGCCCCGAAACCGACTGAACCCGGTAAGGCCCCTGCCGAAGCAGGGGCCTTCCTTTATCGGATCGGAATTCATAAACGGCATCGCCCCGGCCACAGATGCCTGTGGCCGGAGCGATTTCTTGTGCCCTGAGTCGCCGGACAGCCCCGTGCCCGGCATCAGCGCCGCTGCTTCTTCGCGTCGGGTTTGCGGCGGGAGCGGCGGGCGGCAGGTGCTACGGGTTTTCGCACAGGAACACGTTTTGCGGCGGGCTTCCCGTCCCCGGGGTCTGCCCCGGGTGCTTCGGAAACTTCCGCAGCCGGGATATTCCCCGCAGCAGATGCGGGGACTGCGGGGGCGGCGCCCGCCGTCCGGCGCGGCTTCCTGCGCACCGACCAGCCGAAGTGGCCGATGGCCTCGCCCAGGGCGAAATATTCGCCGTGGGAGTAAACGATCGGGCAGGCGCGTTCGAGGCAGAAACGCCCCGTAGCAGGGTCGATATAGGCGGCATCGACCTGCACGGCGACCACCTCGGCCAGACACATATCGTGCGAACCGAGGGGCATCACCTGCCGCACGCGGCACTCGATGCTCACGGGCGCCTCTTCGACGATCGGCGCCGTGACCTGCAAGGCCTTCCCGGGCGTGAGCCCCATTTCGCGGAATTTGTCGTAGTCGCGCCCCGACCGCACCCCGCACCAGTCGGCGGCGCGGGCCAGGTCGCGGGTCGTGAGGTTGATGACGAACTCCCCCGTGCGGCGGATTATTTCGTAGGAGTGGCGTTCGGGGCGTACCGAAATGTAGCACATCGGCGGGTTGGTGCATACCGTGCCCGTCCACGCCACGGTCAGCAGGTTATACTCTTCGGGCGTAGCGCCACAGCTCACCAGCACGGCCGGCAGCGGATAGATCAGCGTCCCGGGTTTCCAGCTCTCCTTCATCGGCGGCGTCAGTTAGCCTTCGCAAAGAAATTGCGGAAGAATACGATCTGAAAGTCGATGGCATTGCCCCAATAGGCACCGGTATGCCCGCCGGGGCGGACATAGAAATCGTGCATGATGCCCCGGCGCAGCAACTCGTCGTGGAAATCGTTGTTTACCTCGAAGAAGAAATCGTCGTAGCCGCAGTCGAAGACGATCGCCAGGTCGCCGTTCCCGAGCTGCGGGATGAGGTTGATGGGCGTAGCCTCTTCCCAGGCTTCGGGATGCTCCGTAATCTCGCCCAGCAACTGCGGGATCTCCCAGTTCTGCGGGAAAGGACGTATGTCGAGCCCGCCGCTCGTGCTGCCTGCGGCACCGAACAGCCCCTTGTGCTTTATGGCGAGCGACATGGCCCCGAAACCGCCCATGCTCAGGCCCGTGATCGCGCGTCCCGAGCGGTCACGGACTACGGGATAACGCGCTTCGACGGCGGGCAGCAACTCGCGTATCATGAAGGTTTCGTAGAGGCTCTTCTCACGCACCTTGCTGTCGAGGTACCAACTGTTCCCCACGCCGGGACAGATGAAGGCGATCCTCTCGCGGTCGGCGATTGCGGGCAGCGAAGGCTTGATCTTCAGCCATGCCGTCTCATCGCCCGAGTAGCCGTGCAGCAGGTAGACCACCGGACAGGGCTCAGCGGCGGATGCGCCCTCGGGCACGATCGCCACGACGGGTACGTCACGATCCATCGAGGGACTGTGCACGGCAAGCGTGTCGACCGTAGCCGCAGAAACGACCCGCACCGCCAGCAACAGCAAAAAAGTAAAAATAAAAATCCGTTTCATGGTATATGGGTTTAGTGAAGGCAAAAATACGAAAAAAACGTATCTTTGCCATATGCTAACGGAATTCATCCGATACCTCAGCGCCGAACGGCGTTACTCCCCGCTCACCGTCCGCAATTACAAACACGACGTCGGGCAGTTCCTGGCATGGCTGGATTTCGACGAGGCGCGCTCCGACCCGCGCAGCATCACCGCAGACCAGGTGCGCGAATGGATCATCCACCGCACGGAGGAAGGCAAGATCGGCGCGGCGTCGATGAACCGCGAAATCGCCTCGATCCGCACCCTCTTCCGGTGGCTGCTCCGCACGGGGGCCATCGAAAAAGACATCTGCCGGACGATCCCCTCGCTCAAGACCTCGCGCCGCCTGCCGGCTTTCATCCCCGAGAGCCGCATGACGGACATCGTCAGCAAATGCGAAGAGGCGGACGGGGATTTCGAAACGGCACGCAACTCGCTCGTCATCCTGATGTTCTACGCCTGCGGCCTGCGCCTTGCCGAGCTGGTCGGCATCGACCGCGACGACTTCTCGGCCGACTACGCCTCGCTGCGGGTACGGGGCAAGGGAGACAAGCAGCGGATGGTACCGATCCTCGAATTCGTACGCGAAAAGATTTTAAGTTACCTCGACCTAATTGCGAGGCAAAATATTTGCAATTCTGCGGAAAAAGCACTATTTTTAACACACAAAGGAAAGCGCATATCGCGAAGCGTCGTTTACCGCATGGTACGGGCGGAACTGACCCGTGCGGGCGTACAGGGCAAGAAAAGCCCCCATGTGCTCCGCCATACGTTTGCGACGCACCTGCTGAACGGCGGAGCCGATATGCGCGAGATCCAGGAGCTTCTGGGACACGCTTCGTTACAGGCCACGCAGGTCTATACGCACAACAGCATCGCCAGGCTCCGGGAGATATACGCAAAGGCCCATCCCCGGGAAAAGGGAGGGAAGTGATTAACTTTTATAAACTGTAAGGCTATGAACGTACAGATTCAATCCGTGAAATTCGACGCCGACAAACGGCTGGTCGAATTCGTCGAGAACAAGATGGACAAACTCGACCGCTTCGCAGAGCGTTCGACGGGTGCCGAGGTCATTCTCAGACTTGATAAAGACTTTGAAAAGGGAAACAAGATAGCAACGGTCACACTCCACATGCCGGGCGAAGACCTGGTGGCATGCCACCAGTCCAGATCGTTCGAGGAATCGGTGGACGAGGCGATCGACGCCATCAAGCGCCAGCTGGACAAATTCAAAGGCAAACTGGAAAAGTAACCCACCAACCAACCGATAACCTAAAACGAAGCCGCAGCCGCCCCTCATGAGGCGGCTGCGGTAATTTTCCACCCGGCGGTTTGCGGCGGGCGCACTCCGGCTGACGGGTTCCTGCTGACGATTCCCGCCCGGCAACATCCTGCAGGCAATTTCCGCCCCGGCTCCTTACCCATCGCTCGGCGGGCGGTTCTGCAACGCAATTCCGTTACGCTCCCACCCACCCCCAAAGACTGCAGACGGACGGCACCGGCAGCTGGAAACGGAAAACGGCCGCACCTGCGTGCGGCCGTTCGGAAGCCTTGTAGTGGATAGGGGATTCGAACCCCTATGTCGTGCGTGAGAGGCACGTATCCTAACCCTTAGATGAATCCACCGTGTCGGTTTTGTGGTGCAAAGATAACGCCTTCTTTGAAAACTGCAAAATTTTCCTGCAAAAACTATGATTTTTTTTCATAATGCACACAGCTACACGCATTTTAGCTATCTTTACACGAAATACAACACGTCCCGACAAATGAAACGCATCAAAACAGCAATCCTGCTCGCGGCAGCGGCCGTGGCGATTACGGCCTGCAACAGGAAGCCCGTCGTTCCGGAATTCGGCATGTTGCCGATCGACACGCTGCTCGGCACACAAGACAATGGCTGCAACATAGAATACCGCTTTGCCACGATCGGCAATGCCGGAAAATCGGCAGCGCTGGAGGCCATCGAAAAGGCGAATATCGAATATTTCTTCGAGTTGGAGGAGTTCGCCGGTACGGCACGCGAGGCCGCGGACTCGGCCATCCTGCAGGTCGCTGCGGAGATCGTACTGCCCGAAGGAATGTCGCAGGGCATGGGCGCCTACGAAATCTCCGTCGAAAGCGAAGGCTCCGTGCAGGACACGCTCGTTACCTACTCGATCTCCCGGTGGAGTTTCACGGGCGGGGCGCACGGCATGTACGGCATCGAATACCATACCTATTCGATCACAGACGGATACGAACTCTCGCTGGCAGACCTGTTCACGGCCCCGCAATTGCTCGGCATGGAGAAACTGCTCCGCGAGAAACTCTACGCCCAATACGGGACGGACAACGACGAAGGGCTGGCCGAACAGGGCTTCTTCCCGGAATACATCGCCCTGACGGAAAATTTCCAGATCACTCCCGAAGGCATCACCTTCTATTACAACCCCTACGCGATCGGATGCTATGCACTCGGGGCCGTCGAAGTGGCGATAGGCCGCGAGGAGCTGGAGCAGTTCTGACATCCGGGCGGGACGCCGCCCCGGCGTATCCGGGCTCACGCCCCTACATTCCCGGAACCCGCACCCCGGGACAATAAAAAAAGGCCGGAGTCTCACGACTCAGACCTTTTTCTTTTGTCGGGGAACCACCCCCTTCAAAAATGAGGTACAATCGGAGGTATTCGACTTTCGGACGAGCACCGCCCTTCGAGTCTTAGTAACGGATTGCCGCTACAACCTGCCGATTTCCTCAACCAACCTAAAACTACTAACCTAAATGAACCTTAAAACTTCACTGCAAAGATACGTGCCATTTTTGAATTATGCAAATATTTTACGAATATATTAAATATATTTAACAATTTGGTAACATTAGCCCGTCAAAAAGGGCTCAGGAGGCTTCCAGGAAGCATTCGGGCAGAATGTTAAAGATAACGGAACGCCCTTCGGCGACAAAAAACCGGGGTTTGGAAAAACTAATTTCAGGTAGACCACCATGCTCCCGATGCTGACAAAATTCTAAAGTCCGCACCGTCGGCCGGGAGGGGAAGGGCACAAAAAAAGGAAACCCGGTATTCCGATGGAATACCACAGTTTCCTCACCAACCTAAAACTACTAACCTAAATGAACCTTAAAACTTCACTGCAAAGATAAGGTGAAAAAACATGCCGTGCAAGTTTTTATTAAAAAAATTTTCGAATTTTTTGATATTTTTTAATAAATCGTATGCATTCAGTTATCTAATAACATGTAAACATGCAAGATAGCCGGGTACCGCCCATCCCGGGTGATCGAAAATATTTTTTCATATTCTGCGCAGTATTCCCCTCCGGCGCACATTTATATAAAACGGAACACGATAAAAATGGAGTGCACATACCCTGAGCGGGGATAAATCACTACCTTTGTACGATGGACAAGAAGCTACGCGTTACCCTGAACGTGAGAATACAGCATCCCGGCAGCGGGATGCCGCGGCAGGAATTTTGCGGCCGGTTGCGTACGGCCGCAGCGACAACGACGCCTAAAACCCTAAATTACCAATGACGGTATCACTGATCATCTCCACCTACAACTGGCCGCGGGCCCTCTACCTGTGCCTGGACAGCGTAATGCAACAAACGGCCATGCCCACGGAAATCCTGATCGCTGACGACGGTTCAGGTATCAGCACCCGCGATGTCGTCCGCCATTTCGAAGCGGTGTCGCCCGTCCCCATCCGGCACATCTGGCACGAGGACAAGGGGTTCCGCCTGGCCATGATCCGCAACAAAGCCATCGCGGCGAGCCGTTGCGAATACATCATACAGATCGACGGCGACCTGATCCTCCAACGTAACTTCATCCAGGATCACATGATCTTCGCACAACGGGGCTGCTACGTCACCGGGTCGCGCGGCATCATCACCGAAATGCTCACCCGCAAGGTACTCAGCGGGGAGATCACCTCGCTCACACCACTGATGCGGGGCGTGCGCAACAGCAACAACGCCATCCGCATCCCGCTCATGGCATTCCTCTACCGGACGCTGGGTCCCACCCGCTTCGTCAAAGGCTGCAACATGGCCTTCTGGCGCAACGACCTGATCCGCGTCAACGGTTACGACGAATCGTTCTGCGGCTGGGGCCGCGAAGATTCCGAACTGGCGATCCGCCTCGACAACAGCGGCGTGCGCCAGCGGTGCATGAAGTTCCGCGGCGTGGTCTTCCACCTCCACCACGGCAAATGCGAGCGCAACAGCCTTTCGGCCAACGAGGAACGTTACCAGCAAACCATCCGAGAACACCGCACCCGCTGCGAAATCGGGCTTACTCGCCACTTGGGAGAAACGGATCAGACCCGCACCCCCAAACCCGAGGTGAAAAACCCCGTTCCCGCCAGCGCAGGCCATTGAGCCCCGGCCGGAAACATCCGGCCCAGGAAACGGCATCCATAAACGTGAGTGCCGCCCCGGTCGGGGCGGCACTCACGTTTTCTATCGGCGGCGGAATTTTTCCAGCAGGGGATAATAATGTAACTGCCGGCGCAGTTTCCATTTGCGCACCAGGTTCAGGGGCTTGCGTTTCAGCCCCGCATGCCCCCGCACGATATAATCGTCCACGGCATCGAGCACCCGCGCCGAACAGCGGCAGTCGCGGTGCGGTTCATGGTGCATGGTGTAGCTGCGGATCTCCTCCATTAACCCCTCAGGCCGCGCCAGCGCACGCTCGATGGCCGGGCCGACGGCCTCCGGCGTATCGACGTCGATCAGATGGGGCCCCGGATGCGAATTGCGGAACGTCACGACCGGTTTGTCGAGGAACATGAATTCGAGGATGATCGACGAGCTGTCGCACAACATCACGTCGGCCTGCTGCAGAAGCGGCATCTTGTCGGAACCCTCATAGAATATGACGTTCTCGTTCTCCTCCGCAATACGTTTATAGCCGGCTATGATCCCGGGGTCAGTCAGCTTGGGATGGAACGTGATGACCCAGTCCCACGGATGGGTTTTGGCCAGACGGTCGATCTCCGCCATCAGATGGGGCGCCGAACAGACATTGCGCGTGAAGGTCGGGGGGTAAAGAATCACCGGATGGTCATTCTGCGGTTTACGCTGCACTTCGGGCGAGAAATAGGTGTCGGCTTTGGGCCAGCCGGTCTCGTAGACCCGGAAGAAGCCGTATTTCTTTTCCAGTTCCTTGAAATAAGGCGTACTGCTCGGCCCCTGCGTACAATAAATGTCGAACCATCCGCGCACCGTGAAGTGGTCGTCGACGGCCTCGATCCGCTTTTGGATCGCATAGCCGTGGAAAAGCGCCACCTTCACGCCCGGGATAAAATCGGGGATGTAGTTGCCCGGTGCAAAAACCGCGACCGGGTTATAAGCGACCGCCTCCCGGATTGTCCCCAACCGCACCTCGCCCTCTTCGAGCACGACGGGACACCCCTCTTCGACAAACCAGGCCGCCTCGCCTCCGCGGCGGCGGATTTCATGTTCCAAAGGCCTCAGGATTGAATAGGCATAAGGCAAAGTAACGTACAACAGGTATCTTTTCATCGTTCCAGGTTTAGGTTACAACACTCAGATTCAGCGTGTCAGCCGCCGCTTCAGGCTCTTGCCCCAGCGCATCAGGGTCGAGACGGCGAGCACCCCGGGGCGCATCCACCGCCGCCTGTCCATCCGCAGCAGCAACCAGTCGCAACGGCTGAAAAACCCTTCCAGCTCGGCGCGGTAGCGTTCCGCCTCCGCATTGATCCCGCGGGCAAACTCCGTGTCGCCGGCCCATGGGTTATGGCTTTTGCGCAGGTAAACCAGGTACCAGCGCATTTTATTGAGCAGCAGGTAGAACTCCAGCCGGTCGCCAACAACATCCCTGTGCCTCACCAGCTCGGCATGCACCGCCTCGCTGAATTTAACGCAGTAGCCGATATCGAGCGGCGAACGGTTGGCCGACCCGCCGCGCTGCACATATCCGTAACCCACATAATCGACGAACCGGACACGCGGCTGCTGACAGCCGATCTGGATATTGAGCAGGCTGTCTTCCCCCAGCCGCAGCGGATAATGACGCAGTTCCTTTTCGAACAACGCCCGGCGATAGAGCCGTCCCCACACGGTCACGGAAATAGCGTGGTAGAGCGATGCAACAAGGAAATCCAGCCCCTGCATGTCCGACGTGCGCATTTCGCGCTTGGGCGCTTCGTAGGTCTTGCAAATACGTTTGTAATCGCAGCATACGATATCGTACCCGCCGTTTTCCCCGATGACCGCCACCAGTTTCTCCAGCATGCGGGAATCCCAGACGTCGTCGCCGTCGAGAAAACAGATGTAATCGCCCTGCGCATGCCTGATACCCGTCTCACGGGCCCTGGCAGCCCCCTGGTTTACAGTACTTATGACGACGATGCGCGCATCGCGCTCCGCGTGGCTGAGCGCCACGGCCTGCGAACCATCCGTCGAACCGTCATCGACGACAATAGCCTCGAAATCCCCGTACGTTTGCCGTCCGACCGAATCGAGGCAGGTATCGAGATAGTTTTCCAGATTGTAAACCGGAATAATGACCGATACCACGGGCTTTGATTTTTCCCTTTCCTCCATCTATGCAATCCAATTTACCGCTTTCACGATCCGGCTGCCGGCTCCGTCGTAAAAATCCATGTTTCAGTATAATTTTCCTTTATCGTGCCAGACGCCGCCGCAAACTGGTACGCCAGCGCAATCCTGTCGTCAGCATGACGACGACCGGGCGCATGGCCCGGTAACGGTCGAGCTCCAGCAACAGCATCCGCGCCCGCGAATAGTACGCCCTCAGCTCGTCCCGGTACCGGCCGGCCGATTCGCGCAGGTCGCAGACAAACGCCTGGTTCCCGACCCACGGACTGCGGCTTTTGCAGACATAGACCGAATACCAGCGTACCTTATTCAGCAATGCATAGAATTCGGCATGTCCCCGAAGCGATTCGCCGTGCCGTTGTAACTCCCGTTCCACAATACTACAAAATAAGCAGCAGTATTCAAAATCGAAGTTTCGGTGATTGGACGACGACGGCCGCTGCACGTAATCATATCCCACGTAGTCGATGAAATGGACGCGGGGAAGGCGGCAGGCGATCTGGATGTTGATCATCGTATCCTGACCCAGTCGTAACGGATAGTGGTTGAGCCCGTTATCGAAAAGTTCCCGCCGATAGAGTTTGCCCCAGAGTGTCACCCAGATCGAATGGCGAAGCGTCGCCTCGAGGAACTCGAGCCCTTCCATATCCTCCGTCCGGGATTCACGGTAGATCGCCTGATAGGTCTTGCAGACCCGTTTGAAATTACAGCATACGATATCGTACCCGCCATTCTGCCCGATCGAGGCGGTCATCTCCTCCAACATGCGCGGTTCCCAGAAATCGTCGCCGTCGAGGAAAGCGATGTATTTTCCCCGGGCCCGGGCAATACCCGTTTCGCGTGCCCGCGCAACGCCCCGGTTCGGGGTGCTCACCACGATGATCCGCGGATCGCGCTCCGCATAGCGACGCAGAAGCCCGGGCGAACCATCCGTGGAACCGTCGTCCACGACGATGGCCTCAAAATTCCCGAGCGTCTGCGTCAAAACCGATTGCAGGCACGTATCGAGATACCCTTCCAGATTGTAAGCGGGGATGATTACAGAAACCTCGGGAGAGGGTAACTTGCTTTGAGATTCGTTCATTTATTTTATGTAGTTTGTTACTGCTTCTGCGATACGTTCGCCGTCCAGGGCGGCAGAGATGATGCCCCCGGCATAACCGGCGCCTTCACCCGCGGGGAAGAGCCCCGCGGCTTGGGGATGCATGAGCGTCACGGGGTCGCGCGGAACCCGGACGGGCGACGAGGTGCGCGACTCGACGCCCACCACGACGGCTTCGTTCGTCACGAACCCCCGCATCCGCCGCCCGAAGGTGGCGATCCCCCGGCGCAGCCCCTCGCCGATAAACGGGGGCATCCACTCATCGAGCCGCGAAGGAATAATACCGGGGATATAGGAGGTTTTCGGCAAGGCCGCACTGGGGCGCCCCGCCACGAAATCGGCGACGCGCTGCGCCGGGGCGACCTGATGCTCGCCGCCGTGCTGCCGGGCCAGCTCTTCGAACTGCTGCTGGAACTTCAACCCGGCCAGCTCGCCCCATTCCGCACGCAGGTGCTCGAAATCCGCGGGCCGCACTTCGGTCACCATGCCCGAATTGGCATAGGGTGACGTGCGGCCGCTGGGCGACATGCCGTTGACCACCGACTGCGCGGCATCGGTCATGGCCGGAACGATGAACCCGCCGGGGCACATGCAAAACGAGTAGACCCCGCGGCCGGCCTCCTGGCTCACCAGCGAATAAGCCGCCGCCGGAAGGTATTCGCCCCGCATCGGGCAGTGGTACTGGATCGAGTCGATCAACGCCTGCGGATGCTCGATACGCACGCCCATGGCAAAGGCCTTCGCCTCGACGCGCACGCCCCTGCGGTAAAGCAGCTCGTAAATATCGCGTGCCGAATGTCCCGTGGCCAAAACCACGGCCGCCCCTTCGACAAACGTGTCGCCGCACCGCACGCCCCGGATACGGCCGTTTCGGATTTCAAGATCCGTAACGCGACTGCCGAACACGAACTGGCCGCCCGAGCCAAGGATCGTCTGCCGGATATTCTGCATGATGCGCGGCAACTTGTCGGTTCCGATATGCGGATGGGCTTCATAGAGGATTTCGGGCGTGGCGCCATGGAACACCAGCGTCTGCAACGCCTTGTTATAATCACCACGCTTCTTGCTGCGTGTGAAGAGTTTGCCGTCCGAGAAAGTCCCCGCACCGCCCTCGCCGAAAGCGTAGTTCGAATCGGGATCGACCGCCCCGTTGCGGTTGATCTGCGCAATGTCGACCTTGCGCGCTGAAACGTCGCGCCCCCGCTCCAGGATAACGGGCTTCAGTCCCAGCTCGATCAGCCGCAGCGCCGCGAAAAGCCCTGCCGGGCCCGATCCCACGACTACGACCTCGGTATGTCCCGAGACATCGGGATAATCGAAATGCACGGGTGCGGGCTGCGGCTCCCGGTCGACATAGACCTCCAGCGTCAGGTTGACCTTCGGTTGCCGCTGCCGGGCATCGATCGAGCGTTTGACGACCCTCACCAAGGCAATATCGTGCTCCGGCACACCCAGACGCCGCGCGGCAAGCGAAGTGTAATACTTCGCGTCGGCAGCCTGACGGGGCGTTAAAACGAGTGCGACATTCTGCGGCATAAGCGGATAAATTGCCTACAAAAGTAAATAAAAAAGGCTTATAATCACCCGCTCCGGATTGTGAATTGTGAATTTTTATATACCTTTGCATATAGCAAGCGGATATGGTGTAATTGGTAGCCACGTCAGACTTAGGATCTGATGCCTTACCGGCGTGGGGGTTCGAGTCCCTTTATCCGCACTTTTCAGTCTCCTTTTGGAGACTTTTTTTGTGAGCGAATCTGCGCAAACAAGAGAATTTCAATCTGTATATCAACATCTTACAATCGAATTTACAATCTTCTACCGGAGCAAAGTTGTTCCGATAAAAGCACATTTCGCGTGTGCCAAACTGTGTGCAAAGGCATTTGGGCCGATTCTCGACACACGATTTAGAACATAATGCACTGATAAGCATTGTTTTGCTGCAAACCTTTCAGGCTTTTCAATCGTAGTATTAACAATTAAAACAGGTTGAAATGAACAGGAAAACATTTTGTATCTCGTTCTTTTTGCGACGAGTACGCACCGTCAAAGGGATGGCGCCGATTCTGGCGCGGATTACCGTAAACGGTATTTCTAAAGAAGTTTACACTCAATGCCGCACCCCGGTCGATAAATGGGATACGGCCAAAGGACGGGCCACCGGACGCGACAAACTCTCCTACGAGGTAAATGCCTATATCGACGACTTCCGGGCAAAGGTCGTCGAAATTTACCGTACCCTGCAAGCCGAGGGCTTCGAGGGCAACGTTCTGGAAATCAAGGAACGCCTGCAAAGTCCCGGCAAACAGGCGAAAATGTTTCTGGAAGAACTGACGCTTTACTGCGAAAAGCGACAGAAAGAGGTCGGCGTGCGCATTACGCAACTCACATCCAACAAATATTACCGCCTTTGCCGCTACCTGCGTGAGTACACCAAACAGGAGTGCAAAAAAGACGATATTCGCCTGTCGGCTGTTTCCTATGGCTATCTCGACGGCTTCAATACCTATTTACAGACCGCCCACCGTTGCCACCACAATGGCGCGGTCAATATCTTGGACTGTCTGCGCAATTTCATGCTCTACTGCCTGCGAAACGAGTGGATCGAGAAAAATCCGTTTAAGAACTACAAACTGAAAGAAGTTGCACCACCACCAAAAGAACACCTTTCCAAGAAAGAAATCGAACTGTTGATGGAAAAACCGATGCCGAACCTGCGGTTGGAAAACGTGCGGGATATTTTCGTATTCTGTTGCCTGACCGGATTGGCGTTCGCCGATGTCAAAGAGTTGAAACGCGAACACCTTACGACTGACGAACAAGGCAATATGTGGATTCGCAAGCCCCGCGAAAAGACGGCGGTAATGAGTACGATCCCACTACTAAAACAACCCAAAGCTATTTTACAAAAGTATGCGTTCGACCTGCATTGCATGGAATCCGGCAAGCTACTGCCCGTACCGAGCAATCAGAAAATGAACGCTTATATGTCCGAGATCGCCACGATCTGCGGGCTGAACAAAAAATTGACGACGCATTGCGCCCGCCACACGTTCGCCTGTCTTGCGGTAGAATATGGAATGCCGATAGACGTGCTGGCGAAGATTCTGGGACACTCCAATACGAATATGACGCGGCATTACGCGAAATTCTCCGAGCAGCTTATCGGTCGGGAAATGCAGAAGATCGGTCAAATATTCGGTATAATATAAAAATAAATTAAAATCCTTTTACACTATATGTAAATTCTTGCAAAACCATGACGTTAAAAACGTTTCCTTAAAAATTAGAGCATATTTTAGATATATTCTCGTAGAAAATATTGTATATTTGTTAATATACTAACCAAAAACTACCAAAATCATGGCACAGACAATTAAAAAACGGGTCGATGTTGTGACCCCATATATGAAATCAATCAATAATATAGAAAATGATGTATCTTTCGCCGATATTTTAAACTTACTGAACGGCAAAAAATACACAAATCAAACAGGGAAACAATATGAGTTCCACTTACAACATACAGACAAACCGAATTGCCTTGTTGGCATTATTATTACTACACAAGATAAAGATTTAGCACCAAAAAAAAATAAAATAACCGATGTAATTAGCCCTATTGAACTTAACCCAGAAATTGAAGGGCTAGCATATGCTAATGTGTTTTTATATGATGGTAATCTTAATGTGTTATTATATGAAGTAAATCGCAATGGTTGTTTTTTGAACAATATTATCGAAATCTATAATAACGAAACAATAGACGAGGAAGATAAATATAGTTTAGAATTTCTTGCAGTAGTTCGCAAAGCAGAGTATGAACGATTTTTAAACATGTACTATATCAAAGAATTTGAATTAGATATCGCAGAACCAAGAGCAGTATTACGAGAAATTCAAGATACCGAAGATGGAATCGGAGCTGCATTGAAAAAACATCTAGAGGCCGGTATAAAAGCAAATACCGATAAAGTTACACTGCACTACACAGCAGCAGGGAAAAAGACGAATCCACAAGGCTTAAAAAGAACGCGTATTAAACGCATGATAGACGCTACGAGACAAATTCTACAAACTCCGCAACGCGGAAATGTTGAAGAGCTACGCGTAAAAGGCTATGTCGAGGATGTTGAGAATATCAAAGCACTACAGCCTATTAATCTAATTGCAGATACCTTCCGTACTCTTTATATAAATTTGCCAACAGCTATCATTCATATAAATTTACAAATAGATGATAGAAAGGTGGAAATTGAAAGAGCATATGAAAAGATAAAACCTGAGTTACAACGAATATTTGAATAAAAATATGACATGGAGAAAAGCAAAAGAAACTTATGGCGGGATACTTATTGGACTGCTAATATGTTTCCTCCTATTGAAATCGAGCATAAAATATACAGATTGTCAAGGAATTGTAGATAATTTTCCAGAAATAGGAATTTTTGTTTTTGGTTTTTTATTAACAATACTAAGTCTAATAATCCAAGGGGACAGCGAAACCATAAAATGGCTAAATACACGGGTTAGCCTCTATAACAGAGTGGTTCAATTCAATAAAAGAGTCGTCTTTTTATCATTAATTATGGCACTTTCCGCTTATGCGTTTACTAATAGTTATACTTTACTTTGTGAGCGTATTTCTATAAATATATATATTTGTATAGGACATATATTTACCGCAATTTTCATAGGCTTATTAAGTTGGTTTATATATGACTCTTTGCATTTTTTACATTTTTTCTATTTATTAATAATAAGAAGCAAGAAATGAAATTTGAACTAGGTGAAATATCTGATATTATTATTCATTATGTTGGGAATAGATTAAATGATGATGGATGTATTTTATCATCCCAAACAATAGAACTTGATGAAATCTTACAAAGCGTATTAAAAGAATATTTCCTAAATTCATTCAATGGCAATGAATTATTCCATTTTTTTCACAGCACAGATTTATCTCTAAATGAAACATATAGGTATGTAAAAGACATATTTACGGATAATAAATCTTTTGTTGATAAATCGAAGCATTTAGCCCAATATCTTTATGAGTGTTGTAATCATAATAAAATTAAAGCGGGAGAATTTTATGTTGTTCGATTCACTGATTGCTTAGTTAATGATCAAGCTACTGACATAATAGGATTATTCAAATCTGAAAATAAGGATATATTCTTAAATATATATACAGAGCAAAATGATCTACACATAGAAAGTTTATCAGGAATCAACACCCATAAACTTGATAAAGGTTGCCTAATATTTAATATTGAAAAAGATGAAGGATACACTTTATCAGTAGTTGATAATACAAATAAAGGGACAGAAGCACAATATTGGTTTGATAATTTTTTACACGTTCAACAACGAAAAGACGAGTATTATAATACTCACAACGTAATGGCAATGTGTAAAAATTATGTTACCAAGCATTTGCCTAACGAATTTATGATTACTAAAGCTGATCAAGCAGAGATTCTAAATGAGACAATAAAATATTTCAAAGAACAAGACAATTTTTCCTTTGATGAATTTTCACAAAAAGTAATATCCGACCCAAAAGTCGTTGAAAGTTTCAATCGATTCAAAGATGAATACGAACAGGAACGAGACATTCAAATTGAGGACGAGTTTGCGATATCTGATTCTGCCGTAAAAAAACAATCAAGAGCTTTTAAAAGCGTCATCAAACTTGATAAAAATTTTCATATTTATGTACATGGCAATAACCAATACATAAAGAAAGGTTATGACGAAACAACTGGAATGTACTATTATCAACTCTTTTTCAAAGAAGAACTCTAATTGATTTTTATTCTCGGCCACACCAATACGAACATGCCCCGTCATTACGCGAAATTCTCCGAGCAGCTTATCGGCCGAAAAATGCAGAAAATCGGCGAGATGTTGGCCGCAGCGAACTAATCCGTCCCGACAATGAAATACCGCCTTTGAACCATGCACAGTTCAAAGGCGGTATTTCGTTATTCATCGCACAGTCTTGTGTTCATTTCATCGGGCCTTTGCACCCAGCCATATTGTTTCAGCAATTTATCGTACCCGTTGAAATCCATCAGGTCGAACGATTCCACCCGCTCCCCCGCTTCCCGCCGGGCGGCTATCATCTCCAACAGTTGCCCGAATTGCCGGAACCGCCTTATCGCGTCGGCCCCCGACGGGGTTTCCCGGCCTCCCGCCCACATATCATGCCTTACGGCATAGGCGTATGCGAACACTTTGAGCGAAAGATGATCGTGGCGCGGCGTTTCCCGCAGGCGGAATATCGCGTCCATATCGTCCGGGGTCGTCAGGTAATGATACCACCCCGGCGGCGGCTCGGACTGCCATTTGCGCACGAAGATCATCGGCAGGTGTTCCGCCCGGATCACGAAATTATTGCGCCGCAGGTAGGCAACGCTCTGCCGAATCTCCTGATAGGGATCGTAATAAGGGCCTCCGTATATTCGGTACTGCTTCCGGTCGGCCGGATAATGCAGGCTCGCATAGCCGGGATGGAGCAGTTCGTATTGCACGGGCAGCGGCACGGCCATATCCGTCAGCAGTTCGCGCAGCAGTCCGACCATCTGCGCCCCGGCATGGTGTTCTTGGAAAACGAGCAGGTCGCAACGCTCGATAAACAGCCGGAACAGCTCCGGGGGCGAAAAACGCTCCGCGCACCGCTCCATCACCTCCCGACGATCCCGCCGCGTCGATAATCGGGTTGCATTCGGCGGCTTTGCCGTGCGAAACGTTTTGCAGATATTCCCGCCATTGCCGGGCCGTCAGCACGACGGCGACCTCCAACCCGGAGTGCTTCGCTCGTTGTTCCAAAAGGCAGGACGCAACCGACCGCTCGGCTTTGCCCGTCAGGGCGATCAGCACCCGGACGCGCGACATGGATTTCAGATAGTATGCGGCGAGTTGTTCGAAATACTGCGCCGTGCGGAAACCGCAGCCGCAGCCGTACAGGATGCCGAGGGTAAAGGCTGGTTCCATAGTTTGTGGTTGTCGGATTAAAAAGCGGATGCGGGGCCGAAACAATCAAGTGACGCAACTTCACAGATTGAAGAATTCGTTTCGGCCGCCCGCATCCGCAAAATAAAAAGGACGGCCGGGCACGGGATTACTTACGTGTTACTACCAGATTTCAGGGCCATGTCCGCCGTCCTTGTGAAGCCCCCGGCAGACACGGCAATGCCCGCCGACCAAGGGCCGACGGATGCCAAAAACGCCTCTTTTCGATTGATTTGCCGTGACATAATACCGGGGTTGAGTTGTGTGAGTGCGCCCCGGATGGAAATAAAAAAGGGGCGCATTTGCAGCCCCTCTGTATAGGTCTTGGGAACCTTAATTCGGCAGCTGTCCTGCGCCCTTGCCTGCCCCGCCCGTAAAGGGCAGGACATAACAAGGACTGACAACTATTATACCCGAATTAAACAACCTCCGAGGAGGCTCCCAAGTTTATACAGAGGTATAAAGAGTTGTTTACCCTTTATATGTTATGTCCGTCGGCTACGCCGAGTCGAGATAATTCCTTGAAGTTTGCATAGTAGTTGCTTGCCAGTTTGTTCCCGGACGGCTTCTGCCGCCCCTATACAACGAAACTGCTTCAAGGAATCGTGAAACAAATATACGAACAATTTCGAATCTAATACCAAGGGCCGTGTGTTTTTGGAAAAATCTTGCTAATTTTGTGGGTATGAAGAACTCCATCGACTTTCTGCCCGAACGCAAACAGCGGGATTTACACGAATTGGCCGCACTGATCCGCGACGAGGTGAAAGATGTCGTTATGATTATCCTATACGGTAGTTATGCGGCGAATACCTATGTCGAACGCGACGAACGGCGCGACTACGGCGTGCGGACAATCTATATGAGCGACTACGATCTGCTGGTCGTTACCAAGCGTCGGCTGGGAGAACGGGAAAGCACGGTAGAGGCCCGCGTTAGGGAGCGGTTTGCAGCCGGGAAGAACGACGAGAACCTGCCCCGCCCCCAGATTATCAACGAAAGCATCTCCAAGCTGAACGACGCCCTGACGATGGGACGTTATTTCTACGTCGAGATCGTCGCAAAGGGAATCATGCTCTACGATTCGGGCGAATGTCAGTTAGCCACACCCGGAGAGTTGGATTATGCAGAGATTAAGAAGATGGCGGAAGAGTATTATACAAGCAAATATACTCGCGCTACATATTTCTTTGATGACGCTATTACTAACATCCACAAAAACAGATTTGTCCAAGCATCTTTTTATCTTCACCAAGCTGCCGAGTATTTTCTAAAAGCTATCCCGTTAGTCTATATTCTCTACGGGTATAAAGAACACGATCTTGAATTTCTGATCGGGAAATGCAAACCCTATACCTTGGAACTGGCAAAGGTATTCCCCTGCGACACGGACGAAGAAAAACGCCTGTTCGACCTGCTGCGCCGCGCCTATCTGGAAGCCCGCTACAACGATAAGTTCGTTGTAACAAAAGCCGACATCGACGCTCTCGTCCCCAAGATCGAACTATTGCGCAACATCGTGGAAAAAGTCTGTAAAGAGCGGATCGCCGAATATGGGTGTCTGATGAAAAAATGACCTCGCAATAGCCCAAGCAGGTATAGAACCTATTCTGTGGTTTTGGATCGTTTTTGCCGCACCATTTGTTGTAGCGAAAAATTTTATTATATTTGTCTATTCACCATTTTGACATTGATTATGGATTCGGGGTTCAACAGCATCAAGGATATTTTCGACTCGCTGATAGTGGCAGCGAGTTTAATCCTCTCTTTGATGTCGTTAAAAAAAATGCAATTCATTTTCACTTTTATAAAAAGTGAAAAACGCAAATTAATGACTATCAATATAATATAAGTTAGCACAACCCTCTTTTCTCTTTTTTACCCATTATTGCCAAAATCAAAGGCTATCACCCAAATTACAAAGTGTTGACTATCAAAACCCTATCGATTCCGCCTTATTTCAACTTCCTAATAAAAAAATCGAATTTATTTTCACTTTTATAAAAAGTGAAAATCGTAAAGTGTTGAATATCAAAAACAAGAGGAAAATAAAGATTTTTGTACCTGATTTTCTGCAACAAATCCGAGCGTTTAGATCATTCGGGCGGAAGCACCGAAAGTAGTAATCCCGCGTGGTTATCCAAAAATAGATTAAGCTAAATATGCCTTCCTCGTTTTCTCGTCGGGTAGCTTCTGACCTGCGGCCTCGGTTTTTGTTGCTGTTCCGGTTTCATCTGCGGCTTTGTGTCGGGCTTCACCTCTTGCAGCTGTTGCACGGATAATACGCACTCTGTCAAAACATCCTTTTGTCCGGGCTTTGATTCCACCCCGAACCGGGAGCGGTAAACCGCTCCGTCCTGCCTGCGGAACGCCTTAATCAACCCTTGTTCGGAATACAACTGTTTCTGTTCCTGCACCGTCAGCCGACAGCCTTTTATCGCCGTAACCAATTCACGGGTAAAGGTTTCATCCCTGCGGCGCAGGGCGATAAGGGTGTATTGCAACCCGCCTGCATTATCGACCCAATATTCGCGCAGCATATTTGCATCGCTGCGGCGAACGATTATCCGCAGCGTCCGGTTCTCCTGCAACTTCCGCCATTGCTCCTGCGTAAATCGTGTACCGCCGATTTCGACCTGCTGCGGTGCGGAGGGTTGCGGCATGGCCGGGGCTGATTGCCTTTGCTCCGACTGTTGTGTAGCAGGTTGCAGGCGGGGCGCTTCTTCCCGTTTGACCTGCGGCGGTTGCGGCTTTTCTTCTTTCCGCGGCTTCGGCGTTGTGTTGCGTTCCTGCTCCCGCCGTCTTTCCCGCATGTATTTGATCTCCTCGTCGGCCGCTTCCCGTGCCAACGTCTCGACCCGTTCGCGGATCGTCTTCGACAATCCGGCATAGCTGAATTTGCGGTCTACCTGCGAGCCTTTGAATGTCAGTCCGTCTTTGGTAAAGGTTACGCCCTGAACCGCTTTCTTCGGGTCGTTGCCCCGGTGGATGAACTGCACGCCGATTCCCTGCCGTTTCAGTTTGGCCGACAGGTAGGCAATCCGGTCGCATTTGGGCAGGATGCGGGTTATGGCGTCGAACACCTCCTGCCGCACTTTATCCGCTCCGTGGAGCCGTTCAGTCTTTATGTCCCGCTTGCCGTTGGAGAATGTCAGTCCGTATCGGCGTTTAAGCTGTTTGCAGACTTTGACGTTCCGGCGGCGTTCATTCTTATCCGCCACAAGCGTCCGGTCGTATTTCACCCGGTTGTAGATAATATGCAGGTGGGGATGTTCCGTGTCGTTGTGCCGGGCGACGATATACTGCGTATCGGCAATACCCATGCTCTCCATGTAGGCCGCCGCCAGTTCCCGTATCCGATCGTCGGTCAGCGTCGGCACATCGTCCCGGTGGAACGACAGCGAGATATGCCCCACGACCTTTGCGATCTCCCGGCGGGCCTTGCGCTGGAAGTTGAAATCGTCGATTATCGACCGGATGCTTTCGGTATCTACCCCGTCGCTATCCAGCAGGCGGGCTTTCTCTTTCCTGAGGACATACTCGACAGCTCCGCCGAACGATTTACCCGTTACGATCTTTCCTATCATTGCTACTCTCTTTTCAGTTTGGCAATCACCCGATTGTAAAACCGGATGATCCGCATTAGTTCCGCTTCCCGCGTTGCGGCTCCTGCGGCGTTCTGGACTTTGGCAAGTTGGTTCAGGTTGTTCTTCTCGCGGGTCAGCTCGGCGATCAGACCCAGTTCTTCGGGGCTGGCCGGGGCGATGACTTTTCCGGCAAGCACCATTTGCCGGGCGTATTCCGACAGGGTCAGCCTGCTTTTCGCTGCGCTTTGTTGCAGGGTTTGCATCTGGGCGGCCGTTACGCGGAAACGGACGGTTTCGGAGTGCTTTGCGGCGGCGGTTTTGGGCGGTCTGCCGCCCCTGTTCTTTCGGTTCTCGGCCATATGCGAACCCGTGTTAGTTCAGCGCATGGCCGTACGTCCGACTGTTGCCGGATGACCGAGTAAAACGAGTGAAGCGGGCACGGTCGTAAACCCGCGTCGCAGACGCCCCGAATCCCAAGCCCGCGGCGACCGCAGGGAGCGGCGGGCGTTTCGGAATGCGACCCGTGCCGGGAGCAGTCCGAATGGGATGGCCTCGCAGAGCAAGGTTGTTTGAAGTAGTCGCAAAAAACGTCGGAGACGGATTTTTGTGGCACGAAAACACAACCTTGCTTCCTCCCGTTTCGGGAGCGGTCGATGCCGGGGCCGAAGCCCCGGACACGGCACGCCGAAGCTGGCCCGCAAGCCCCGCCGGATATAGTCGGCGGAGGCTTAGGGCGGCAAAGGCGGGACGTATCGCATCGACGCTCACGCAAAGGCGCAGGCGGACAGATCGGGAAAGTCAGTACCCCGAAAGGCGGGAGATCGGAGAGTTGATTTCAGGGCAGGCGGCTCTTCACGACGGGCGGAAGATCGCCGGAGTGGAATGGATGGTTCGGGTAGTCATAAACACGTCGGATTTTAAGGTTTGCGACGAAGATAATACACAATTTGCCAATCTGTTACACGTCTGATATTATTGCGCCCTGCTGCGCAAAACTGCTCCGTAGTATGGACAAAACCTCCGGATGTTGGATTTTGGCACTGATACCCCGAAACTGCGGCTGATTTTGTCCGGTTTTCGGGGGCAATTAGCACCGTTCATAACCGTTCACTCCCCGGACAGCACCAAGTCGGGACGCTGCCCTTATCTTGCCGCCAAGTTTGCAGGAACGCCGAGGGGAGAGGCCGGGAGTTATGCCGCGAAATCCGCCCGATCATGGGGCCAATTAGGGCGAATGAGGGAGAACGAGGGCGTAAACAGCATCAAAACAACGGGGCGCCCCTTATATTGCCGTCGGATTTGCAATAGAGAACGAGGGCGGACGGTCTGGAACGGTCTGGAACGGTCTGGAGCGGCCAAAGGCAGGGAACCGGAAAACCATTACTATATTGCCTTGCCGATAATCCAGTTGCGTCCGTTCTTGTCCGTTATGACAGGAATTGCCCGAAGTGTCCCGTCCTGAAAAAGGTTTACAAAAAAGAGTAAATCTTATGCAGCAAAAAACGAATTCAGACTTATCGCGTCATTATTTACCGCGTCAGTTGCGTCATCTGATTTTACAGGAGTATTTGAGCGGAGTCAAGACGGCTCGCCAACTCTCCGAAGAACATGGTATTCCCATGTCTACGATTCATAAGATGGGTCAGCGCTGGAAAGCGAAAAATAGTTGTAGCTTTGTGAATACCCCTAATCCTTATCCGATCATGTCCCGCGTTACGAGTGAAGAAGCCAGTGAACTGTTATCCGAGAACAAAGCCCTTCGGCGGCGCTTGGAAGAGGCTTTATTACGTCTGGAAGGTTATGAGATCATGGGAGATATCCTCCAAGAAGAATACGGTATCGACCTGCTAAAAAAATCCGCAGCCGGACAGTCCAGCGTCTCAAAGAAAGACACACAGCAATGAGCCTATCGTTTCTGTGCGGGTTGTTCGGCTATACCCGTCAGGCCTATTATAAACATTTACGGCGTAATAGGGAAGGATCTTTGTCCGACACCCTTCTTTTGGAGCGGGTGGGTTACTACCGGAAACTGATGCCCAGGCTCGGCGGTCGTAAACTGTGGCATTTGCTGCAACAAGACGGATTTCCGGTCAGTCGGGATCGGTTATTTACGCTGCTTTCGGAAAACAATCTTCTGGTCAAACGTCGGAAGAAATACAGCGTTACGACCTGCTCGCGGCACTGGATGCGTAAATATCCGAATCTGATCCGGGGTTTCGACCTCGAGCGGCCGCATCGTTTATGGGTCGGAGATATTACGTACATTTCTTTGAAAGGAGGATTTGCATATCTGGCTTTGATAACGGATGCCTATTCCAAACGGATCGTAGGCTATGATCTGAATACGACATTGGAACGGGACGGAGCGCTCCGTGCACTGAGGATGGCCATAGACCAGACTCCGCAGCAAAAACGGCAAGGGTTAATCCATCATTCGGACAGAGGATGCCAATATTGTTCGAAAGAATATGTGAAATTGCTGACCGATAATGGGATTCGCATCAGCATGACTGAAA
>OMGN01000132.1_pt1 | contig 59729 bp, 62 predicted proteins | sample 1674111 | NCBI WGS metagenome assembly OMGN01 (sample SAMEA103958143, study PRJEB25191) | human gut metagenome | biome: human-associated habitat [ENVO:00009003]; feature: intestine environment [ENVO:2100002]; material: feces | place: Germany | collected 2013/2015
TATTGTAGAAGTCGTTCGCGAAAAACCTTTCAAGGCTGACTGGACAAAACAAAATAAAGAGAAATTTATTAAAATTGAAATGCTTGTAAATGTTTGTGGTAGGGTATTTAGCACACATAAAATTTTTACAGTCGACAGATGGAAAGAAGTTTGGGAACAAGGCTTCTATCTTGCCAATTACAAAGGAGGTGTCCAATGACATTAGGTTCAGTAACTTTCAAAATAAAAGATTTCGTAAAATCAGAATCGGAGAATTTTGTTTTAGTACAGCACGACAATCTATATCAAGTATTTGAAAAAGATAGTGACAATCCATTCATCATTTATAACGATGAAACAAAACAATTAAATTACCTAAACAAGAATGTTTATTCTATTGATAATCAAAATAAGGCTCGTGCTATATACGAGAAGTTACAGGTTATCAAAAACAACAGAACGTTTTAGTTGACAAAATAAGACTATTGTGGTATAATAGTCTTATTGCTTTATATAGAAGGAGATATAAAAATGGTTAAAGTATACAGTAAATACAATTGTAAAAATTGTAAACAAGTCAAACGCTTACTCAAATTTTCAGGAATTGATTATGTTGAAATTAACGTTGAAGATGATGCAGAAGCATTCAAATATATTAAAGAAGAACTAGGGTTCTCTAATCTTCCAGTTATCGTAGCTGAGGGTGTAGAGCCATTCCAGTTCAACTCTACCAAAGTAAATGAATTTGTTAAGAGTCATGCACATGGATAATATTTTAATTGCTTATAAGTCACTAGGTGGAAACTGTGATAGAGTAATTAAAAAACTGGGTATCGGAGGATTCAAGATTGATGGGGATAATATCTATGACTTTAATGAGGATAGTAAATTTTATCTCTTGATTCCCACTTATGAGGAAGAGTGGATTGGAGATGCGTGGGATTTTATGGATGATTATCACGAGAACTGCCTAGGTATCATAGGGTCAGGAAACTTTAACTTTGGAGATGACATGTTTATATTTACAGCGAATGATATGAGTAAGAAATATGATATTCCTGTAATCTATTCCATCGAGAACTTTGGAAACAAGAAAGACATCAATAACATTAAAGAGTTATTGCAAATAAATTAATAGGAGGTTTCACTTGACAGTCACAAAGATTGAAACAAAAAAATCAGTAACACCAGAGTATTTTATGCTCAACAACCAACTAAATATCATTAAAGATGGTAAAATTCAGTTGAACGCAGACAGAGAAGCTGTCCATAGCTATTTCATTAATTACGTAAATCCACACACAGTTTATTTTGGGGACTTGCGTGAAAAACTTGATTATTTAGTGAAACACAAGTATATTAAAGGCGAAGTGCTTGATAAATATACTTTCAAATTTATTAAAAAATTATTTAAAACTTTGTACAACAAGAAATTTCGATTTACAACTTTCATGGGTGCTTATAAATTTTACACACAGTATGCTATGCACACCACAGATAGCAAGTCAATTCTTGAACGATATGAAGACCGTATTGCTTTTAATGCCTTAGTTATGGGTGATGGCGATGAACAACTGGCTCTCAACATTGCCAATGAAATGATTTCACAAACCTATCAACCTGCAACACCAACATTCTCTAATGCTGGCAAGTTGCGTGGTGGCAATGCTGTATCATGTTTCCTTTTGAATATTGAAGATAATATGACGTCTATTGGACGTTCAGTAAACTCAGTTCTTCAATTATCTAAAATGGGTGGTGGAGTTGGAATTAACTTAACTGACGTCCGCCCATCAGGAGACCCTATCAAGGGTATTGAGAATATGTCTGATGGAGTTGTTCCAATCATGAAGCTCTATGAAGATTCATTTTCATATTCTAATCAAATGGGGACAAGAAATGGGGCAGGAGTGACTTATCTCAATGTCTTCCACAAAGATATTGTTAAATTCTTATCTACAAAGAAAGAAAATGCTGACGAAAAAGTTCGCGTTAAAACTCTTTCTCTCGGTGTGATAGTTCCTGATAAATTCTATGAACTTATTGCTAAAGGTGAAACAATGTATTTGTTCAGCCCTTATGATATCTATAATGAGTACGGAAAACTAATGTCTGAAATCAACATCACAGAAATGTATGATGAGTTAGTTGAAAACAAAAATATCAAGAAAGATAAAATCTTTGCTCGTGACCTTGAAGAAGAAATGTCTAAACTTATTCAAGAGTCAGGATATCCATACATCATCAACATTGATACAGCAAACCAAGAAAATGCTGTTGACGGTGTAATTAAAATGAGTAATTTGTGTTGATAGTAGCACCTTTATAGAGAAATCTATATCGAAAATCCTGTGAAACGGAGAAACTCTAATTTTAAAATTAGACAATTCCGTGCTAAATAAAATATAGTTAAAACAATTGGGAATAAATATGAATGAAAGGAGGTAAAAGATGCATAATAAATTTGGATTTGTTTATCTTACAACATGTAAAGTAAATAATAAAAAATATATTGGAAAATGCCAATACAATAGAAAAAATGATTGGAAAAAATATCTAGGCTCTGGTAAAAAATTAAAAGAAGATATTATAAAATATGGAAAAGAAAATTTTTACAAAGAGATTTTAGGAGAAGCTGATAACGAAAATAGTCTTAGAAAATTAGAAGAATTATACATAAAAAAATATGATGCAATCTTAAATGATAATTTCTACAACATGAAGCCAACATCTATTGGTGGAGATACCTTTAATTATACAGACAATAAAGAATTGACAAGGCTTAAAATGTCACAAGCAACAACTGGAATAAAAAATGGTATGGCTTTCAGAGAGAAGACTGATATATTCTTAAAAGCTATCTCAGATAAAAATTTTAAAGGTGTTATTGTTGATGATATCTTGTTTAAAAATGTAAAAGATGTTTGCAATCAATATGAAATAACATATAATGAATTTCGAAGAGTTGATTTTCAAAGAAAGCATAGTATCATTTACCCAAATAAAATTACAATAAAAAGAAAAACAAATGATAGAAAACCTATAATAATATTTGGTAAAGAATATCCTCATAAAACAGATGCTTGTAAAAAATTACACATGAATATAAGAACAATAAAAAAACATCTCGATGACCCCAATAATCTTGATTATATCTACAAACAATAACTATATTTTTAAATGCCTAACGACTAGAGAAATCAGATGAGATAAGTAATTATCTCTGAATAAGAAATTATCGTAAGCCTTAAACAAGGTTGAAGCGCAGGAAACCTAAGAATCTAAAACTGGATTTATGGTTATGAAATAGTCTGTTCTATATAGTGATATATAGATGTTTATATCATAATGTACTGGATATAAACTGCTAAAGAGTAGTGACCTTTAGTGAACAAAAAGTCAGAAATCCTTCAAGTACAATCGCCATCAGAGTTGAACCCAGACCAAACTTATAAGACTATTGGCACTGACGTATCATGTAATCTTGGTTCAACTAATATTGCACATCTTATGGAATCACCAGACTTTGGAAAATCTGTTAGAACAGCGTTTCGTGCATTAACTTATGTTGCAGATAGCTCTAACATTGAAGAAGTTCCTACTGTTAAGAACGCCAATGACAAGTATCACTCTGTAGGATTAGGGGTCATGGGGCTACATGGCTTCCTTGCTAAAAATGGAATCCTCTATGGTTCTCCTGAATCAATTGAGTTCACAGGTATGTACTTCCAACTCCTAAACTATTGGACTTTATTTGAAAGTAATCAAATTGCTATCGAACGTAACAAGGCTTTCTATAACTTTGATAAGTCAGAATATGCAAATGGTAAATACTTCAAACGCTATCTACCACGTGTTAAATTCAAAAACAATCTTTCTGATACAGTTCAAGAATTATTTAAAGATATTGATATTCCAACTGCACAAGATTGGGCTGACCTACAAGCTTCAATCGAAGAACACGGACTCTATAATTCTTATCGTTTAGCTGTCGCACCGACAGGAAGTATTTCCTATATTAATGAAGCTACAGCTTCTATTCACCCAATCGTACAAAAGATTGAGAAACGTTCAGAAGGTAAACGTGGAGATGTGTTCTATCCAGCACCTTATCTTGCAGAAGGTCTTCCCTTCTATGAATCAGCCTACAATATTGACCAGCGCCAAATCATTGACGTCTACGCAGAAGCGCAAAAACATGTTGACCAAGCTCTTTCTATGACACTCTTCATGAATGCAGACCACGGAAAAGATTTGTATGAGTGGAAAATTGGTACAAGTAGTGAGGATTCACTCACTACACGTGATATCAATATCTTGCGTAACTATGCTTGGTCAAAAGGCATTAAATCTATTTATTACGTTCGTACTTACCGCTCAGACGGTGAAGTAAGTTCAGTAAATGAATGTGAATCATGCTCAATTTAGAAAGAGGTTTGTATGCCTAATAAATTAAATGTAGAAGATAAAAGCTTTGAAGATAAATGGTTTATCTTTGATACATATCATGAAATCAGCAAGTGTGTTTATTACAATGAAGAATTAAATAATCTAATGATATTCTACTCTGAAACAGAAGAAACACCTGTTGACGTTATTAACTGGGTTGTTAATAAAGATAGATTTTTAGAAACTTTAGATATTCTTGAAACAAATAAAAATACAGTTGTTAGTTTCTTTAGAGTTGAAGGAACTACGTCTGTTGTCACAATTCTTGAAACAACAGAAGACGTGATTGATACGCTCAAAAGAAGAACAATGAGTGGTATCAACAAACACATTAATGATGTGATTTACAAAAAAGATAAAAAACTTTTGTATAAGAAATTTGCAATAGTTAAAGATTTGTAATATAAACTTAAAAAACTATCTCTTGATTGAGGTAGTTTTTTTGTGATATAATAGTAGTAACATGAAATGAAAGATATAAGTTTATGCCTAAAAAATTAACAACAGAAGAAGTAAAGGGAAGAATCGAAGACTTAACAGGTAATGAATACTTGTTACTTGGAGAATATGTTAATGCACATACTAAAATGCTAGTCAAACACAGCTTATGTAGAAATACCTATGAGGTAACATGGGGTAATTTTCAATCAAGAAAAAGATGCCCCAAATGCAATGAATCTAAGGGAGAAAAAACAATCTCAGACATCTTAAACTCACTAAACATAAAATATAGCACCCAAAAAAGATTCCCTGAATGTAAACATAAAAATCCGTTACCATTTGACTTCTATATTCATAATAAAAAATCTAAACTCCTTATTGAGTTTGACGGACGGCAACATTTTGAATCAGTAGAGATTTTTGGTGGAGAAGATGTTTTAAAAGATACTCAATTCAGAGATAAAATCAAAAATGACTTTGCTAAAGAAAAAGAAATTCCTTTACTTAGAATACCCTATACAGAACAAGACAATATTGAATCAATACTGACTAATAAACTCAAAGAATTAGATTTTATTTAATTCTTGACTATTTTAAATAAATATGGTATAATATATAATATAAAAATACTATTAGAAGAGGTTATAAATTGAACTGTTACTTATGTGGTAAAGAAATTCCAGAAGAAGAAATTCTCGAAGGAGAGAAATATCAAATTTGTTATGAGTGTGAACTCAGAGAGGAATATGGAATCTAATGGAATTAAATGAGTTCTTAGATGTTCTTAAAGGTATTGGTCAGAAGTTAAAAGAGAGTGAGGAAGAATAATGCGAATAACTATGTGTGAGTTCTGCAATAAACTTACACTCAATAAACTAGATTACATCGAAACGAATCCATATCTTCATATATCTGAGTTTTGTTATATTTGTGAAGAGTGTGGAAAAATTAAACATAGAGGAATTGAAATATGAGATTTAAAGCAAAACCAACAAAAGAGTTAACAAAAGAAACGGTTGATGAAGATTTATGGTATTTCATAAAAGAGTACATTGACGATGAGGGATATATCTATGGGTGGTATGTTGATGGATATATTGTAGGTGGAATGGTTGAAGCAAATGACGAATACTGTTCACTTGAATATTGGGTGTCAGTTATTAAAGACACGGTAGTGTTAGTAGAGGAATAATATGTTTGAACTGATTGGACTTCCAACAGAATGGATTTACTCCCCATCAATGTGTTTTATGCCAGATGGAGTAACACTTGAACAGCGTGAACATTATCATTATTATGATGATGCAGAGATTCTTGCAGAAGACGAAGAAGAAATACCTATGCGTGGAATTTGTGGAAAAGGACTAGCATTAAATTGGAGCATGGCAACTCTTGATAGAAACATTGCACATTTAGATTATCCTACTATGTTCTGTCAGGATTGCATTGAAGTTATGAATCGCAGAAAAGAAAGTACTCTTGCTGAGTTATCATACTTAAACATTTATGCAGAGAATCCAAATGAATATATTCTACAAGCTCTTGAAGATGAAATGGAGTTCTATCAACCAACGAAAGATTACAAGTAGGAGAAGATAAATGGAACTAGAAAACGTAACACTTAAACAATTACAAAACAAAGAAGTTGTTCCTTTACGTGAGCAGGCTTTGGAATATTTTAGAGATTTAGAAAAATCCAAAAGGAAATTACGTCAAGACGGACAAACTTACTATGATGTTCTAACAATACCTGAATACTTTACCGCAGAAGTTGCTATAGTATTTTCTAATGATGAAGAAATTGGTTTAGCACGTAAACAAATCTATTCACAGTTAATGTACTTTGCAGATAATGATATTGTATTCGCTAGTCAGTTATTTTATAAATTGACATATGGTAAGATTAACTTTGTTAGTTTTGATAAAGAATTTACTTTAGAAGATGAGGAAAAATAATTATGCTAGTTAGATTTAATTTTGATACAGATTACTTAGGAACAGAAGACGAAGAAATCTTCGAATATCCAGATGGGACATCTTCGGATGAAATAATGGATGACCTAGAAGCTTGGAAAGATAACCGTGTAAGTTACTGGGCTGAAATTGTTGATGAAGACGGAGAAGTAATTGGGGAAGTATAAAAAGACAATCCTCTTGACAAACAAGGGGATTTGTGTTATAATATAATAATGAAGGAGGACTATAATGTCAAAAAATAAATTAGTAACCGCTGTGAATTGGAATCGGCTGGAAGATAGCATTGACCGTGCAACTTGGGACAAACTGCTTTCACAGTTTTGGATGAGCTCACGTGTACCAGTTTCAAATGATATGGGAGACTGGGGTAAGTTGTCTGCACCAGAGAAAGATTTATTCAATAAAGTTTTTGGAGGGTTGACACTACTAGATACTTTGCAGGGCGAAGTCGGTAACAATGAGATTGCAAAAGATTCTCGTACTCAACATGAACTGGCTGTATTCAGGAATATCGCCTTCATGGAATGCATCCATGCTGAATCTTATTCCACTATCTTTTCTACTTTTTGTACCATGAAAGATATTGATGAGATATTTGAATGGACTGCAACAAATCCTTATATTGTTAAGAAAACAGAAATCGTTCAAGACATCTACGAAAATGGAACTCCTCTACAAAAGAAAGCTGCATCAGTATTCTTGGAATCATTCCTCTTTTACTCAGGATTCTTTACTCCTTTGTATTATGCTGGACTCGGCAAGATGAAAAATACAGCCGAGATTATTAAATTGATTAACTTATAGTCCTCCATGAAAGTAATTTCATGGTAGCAACTCTTTGAATTTCTGGAAAATCTTACAAGTTCATCGTTTGTAAGACAATCAGAAGCTAAGACACTAAATACGTTTGAAATAATTATTGAAGAAACTTGGAAACAAAAGTAGTGGTATCTATTATATTAAAGTTAATGGGAAAATATATGTAGGCAAAGACCACGATATAAATAAACTCAAAAGAATTAAAGAACATAAAAATCACCTTATTAAAAATAAACATTACAACAAACCTATGCAAGAATCATATAATAATAATCCTGATTTTGAATTTGGTGTGTTTGTTGATTATGGAGAACCTATTTCAGATGCAGAATTATGCTTAGATGAGATAAAGTGGATTTCTCAAACCAAAGCCTATGAAGAAGGCTGGAATCAAACTGTTGGTGGAATAGGTGGTTCAGGTGTGAAATATACAGAGAAACAAATTCAAGCAAAATCTGAACGAGTTTCAGATGATAAAAACCCTATGTCTAAAATAACACTTAATGATTTTCTGCAAATAATCGAGATGTTAAAATCTGGGTCTAATAATTTAGAAATAGGTAAAGCATTTAATCTTAATGACCGATATATTTCCCTTATTAGGAATAAAAGGAGACATAAAAAATGGTTCGAAGAGTATGCACCAGATTATGTTATTGTTTCAGGAAGACAATTTCAGAAACATAGTAAACTTTCAGATAAACAAATTCTTGAAATAAAACAAATAATTCAAACAACAAATGAAACGAATGTTTCAATCGCTAAACAATACTCAGTTGACCCTAGTACAATATCTATGGTTAGAAGTAAAATAAACAGAGAGGAGTAAAGCGTATTTAGTGTAAAGTTCAACGACTATCCCTTTGGCTGTGAAATTCAGCAACAGGAGTACGGCTCAAGTGAGTGGGTGAGAATCCCTTAAATGGAAGCGGAGAGCAACTTATTCTTATAAGTTGATGATATAGTCTATTCTGCATAGTGATATGTAGCAGCTCATAAGAGAGCGTAAATGGTAGTTGCGAACCATTTAGAATGTAAAGATTAAGAGATGAAAGCGTACACGGATATTACATAGGCTACAAATTTCAAATTGGATATAATGAATTAACCGAAGCCGAACAAGAAGATTTAGAAGAATGGACATTCGATTTACTTGATAAGCTATATCAAAATGAATTGAAATATACTGAACTTCTTTATGATGAAGTAGGTTATACAGAGGATGTGAAACAATTCCTTAAATATAACGCAGATAAAGCTCTTATGAATCTTGGATTCGACACTTTATTTGAAGTTGGCCGTGAAGATATCAATCCACTCGTAATGAATGGTATCTCAACTGAAACAGCTAACCATGATTTCTTCTCAGCGGTAGGCAATGGATATCTCCTTGGAGAAGTCGAAGCGATGAAAGATGATGATTACGCTTTAATTAAAGAAAAACTTAATAAATAAAAAAATTCAGAGGGCTTGACAAGTCCTCTTTTTTATGGTATAATATTATTATCAAACATTTAAGGAGAATAAACATAATATGGGTTTACCAAACAATCAAAATTATACCCCTACAGTACATTTTTTAGAAAGGATGTCAGAACGATTTAATATTAAAACAAACTTAGATTCTATGAACTTTTTCAAAAAACAAGTTGACACTTTAGAATATGTCGGAGAAAATACAACTAAATCTGGTATATGTGAAGTTTGGGCGAATGATGAGGTAACTTTCATTCTTGACGTGAAAAACAAGAGAATTGTGTCAGTTTATCAAACTGGAAGCATTGAAATTCAGGCTGATGATGCCTCTGTAAAAAAATCCGAACAATCTTTCGAAAATCCACTATCATTGTTCGGAAATGAACAGATTAACAGCATAATCTTTGATGAATTGTTCGGAAATGTCGAACAAGCTTTTGAAAAAATCTCAAATTTAACAAGTAAAATCACGATTTTACACGAGAAGATGCAAAAGACAAGCCGTAAAGATTATAAGGCTAAACAAATGGACGAAGCTCATGAAATTATGTATGAACTTGCACGTCAAATTAAAGCATGTAGCCAAAAAGAAAACGAAATTAACAAATTTAAAGAAAGACTTGGGTAATTATTATGAAAACAATTGATGTTCGATTTACCATTGGTTCTGATGATGATTCGTATGAAAATTTCAGATTATTAGAAATGGAGTCTTGTTACGATTTTGATATTCATCAAAAGATAACAATACTTAATGTTATTCGCAGGGGGCTTATTGATAAAGAAATTGACAAAGTAACACATACTGTTAACACTTTACATAAATTAGCACGGAACTCTGGTGAATTAACAAAACTCATTGAGTCGCAAACAAAACTATTAGAAGGATTGAAAAATAATGGAAATTAAAGATGTAGTAATTATTGGTGGTGGAGTCGCAGGTACAACTGTGGCTTTATATCTTGCTCGTGCAGGATTCGAACCTGTCCTATTGACAGATGGTGAAATTGGTGGAAATCTTAATTCCATTGATACCATTCAAAATTACGTTGGAATTTATAACGCAAAAGGTAGTGATATTGCAGAAGCAATCTACTCTCAACTTTATCAGGCTGGAATCCTCAACAATATTAAAGAAGACACTAAAGTAACCAATGTTTCCAAAGACAAGAATGGACTTTATCTGATTACATATGAAAACCTTTTAGGTGCTAAAGATACTATTCTGTCTAAGAACCTTGTCATTGCAACAGGTCAGCATAATCTTAAACTTCCAATTGATGTAGAACAACACAACTGTGTTTTGTGTGATGGTTTTATGTTTAAAGATGAACCAGTAGTTGTAATTGGTGGTGGAAATTCTGCTTTAACAGAAGCAATCGAACTAGCTAAAACATCAAGTAAAGTTTATCTCGTTACACGTAGACCTGAGTTCCGTGCAGAACAACACTTACAAAATGAAATCAAAGAACATAGCAATATTGTTCATTCAGTAGGTAATCTTCAATCTGTAATTGGAGATTCATATATCTTCGACACACACACTATTATGGCAAAAGGACTTTTTGTTTATATTGGTTCAAAACCTAATACACAGTTTATGGAAGACGAATTAATTCTAACAGATAGCGGACATATTGATACAATGGGATACAATGCTTTGGTTGGTGTTAAAGGTAGTCGACACATGGATATTGACCGAAACTTATATGTTGTTGGTGATGTGAATGGTTCGGCTGAAGCAAAACAATTTGGTATTGCCATTGGTCAAGCCACAGAGGTTGCAGTCCAACTTATTAAAAAATTGTCATAACTATGACCTCACTCTTGACATATGATATTAATTATGGTATAATATTATGAGTAATATGTTTAGAAAGGAGAACATGAAATGAGTCCGAAAAGCGAACTAATATTTGATAGTTTAGAAAATATGGACAATATCCTTATTTTTGTTGGTGCAAGTGGAAGTGGTAAATCAACTCTTGTAGAACATATCAGAAAAAATTTAGGCATTCCTCAACTTGTCACCACTACAACACGACACAAGAGGCGTAACGAGAAAGAAGGAGAAGATTATCACTTTATTGGGTCAGAAGAGTTTAACCGTTTAGCTGATAATGAGTCTTTTTTGGAGACTACCAGTTATTCTGGTAACTTATATGGTTTAACTAAAGAGGAAATTGATAAAAATTCTAACAATGTATCAACTGTTATCACAGATATCAATGGTGCTCGTACATTAGCAAATCTGTACCCAGACCGTGTTATGGTCTTTTGGATGAAAAGTACACCACTTAATCTTGTTAAGAGATTAAGAAAACGTGGTGAAAGTTGGTTTACAATTATATCCAGACTGTTTAATGCTTATCGTTGCGATGAATTTACCGTTCCATCATCAAAGTTTGTTGATGTAACATTTACGGTTATTCACTCGGAAGATGATATGGTTAATAATTTTGGAATAGTTTATTATAAGCTATTAACAGATGAGTTCAAAAAGAACACAGACTATCTACAAAAATTAGAAAAAAAGAAAAGGAGCTGAATAATGGCAGAAAGACGTTATTATAAAACAGGAGAACAGGTATGGTCAAATCAAGATGGTGTGGTAGCTATCGTTAAAAGTGTCGATACTGTAAATAAGGAAATGACAGTTTATCTTCTTGATGAAAAAGGTAAGACAACTACAGTCACACGTAACCTTTGGGAATTTGATAAACTTCGTGGATTTAATAAATATGAAGCTGGGACAATTGGTTTTACTAAATTCCGTCCAACAGCTAAAATCCCTACTAAGAATCATTTTGAAGATGCGGGATTTGATGTTTATTTAGATATCCCTAAAGAACACAAATGGAAAGATTTATCAGGTCAAGAACATGACTCATGGAATAATGGAGTCCTCTCACTTCATATCTTTAAAGGTAAACCAACCCTATTACCGACTGGTATCGGAGTGAAAGTTTCAGAAGATTACTATACTGATTGGGCTAATGAACGTGGTTCAACTGGTTTACAAGGTATGGCTACACTTTCAGGTGTTGTTGATGCAGGGTATCGTGGTGAAGTATTCCTTGATATTGCTCCGACTTATAAAGATATTATTATTACAAATGCTTATCAAGATGTGAAAGAGACTAATGATGAAATCTTCTTCCCAATCACAAAAGCTGTTGCTCAAATGATTGTACGTGATAATTTGCATTTACGTGAATATGAATTATCTATTGATGATTTTAAAGACGATGTAACTAATCGTGGAGATTCTAAATTAGGTGCTTCTGGAAAATAATAATATATTAACTAGCTTCGGCTAGTTTTTGTTTTTCTCTTGACAGGTAAGGAAAATTATGATATAATATTATTATAATAAAAAAGGAGAAAATAATGAACTTAAAGCAATACTTAAAATTCACTGGTTTTGATAAACCTGAACCAAAAGGTGTCAATATTGCAATTCTGGACAGTGGATTTAATACACAAAATAAAAATGTGAAATATAGATTTAATGCCTTTGACAAATCAGAAGACGTAAAAGATGAACGTGGACATGGTACTGCCATTTTTGATATTATCAGTACAATTTCACCAAACTCAAACTTCTATTTATTCAAGGCTTTAGATAAAGATGGAAAAGGAACAATGTTATCAATTTATGAATCATTGATTCGTGTACGTGATATTGAAGAAATTGATATTGTCTGTATGAGTTTTAGTAGTTTTCAAAAACTTAGTATTACGACAGATAAAGCAATTAAAGAGTGCCTTGAAAATAAAAAGATTCTTGTATCAGCATTGGGAAATGATGAACGACAACAAGACACTTATCCAAGTGCTGTGGAAGGCGTATATAAAGTAGGTGCACTTTCTGAAAGTCTAATCTCACGCTACCGCTTATCAAATTATTCTCCAACAACCCACTTTGTGGCATTAGGTGAAAACATTCTTGCTAATGAAGAATTACGTGAAGGTACAAGCTTCGCAACTGCTATTGTTGTTGGACAAATTGCGGAGATTATGGCACATTATCAAATCAAAAAAGAAGAAGTTAATTATGGATTATTTGAAGATTCATTCTTATCTAGCTCATCACGAACTATGGATATGGCTAGAGGTCACCTTCTTAAAGGAGGTAATGATGGCTTTTAGTGATGAGTTTGAATTTAACTATCTAAAAACAATGTACGCCAGTGGATATAGTCTTGAGAACATTGACAAATATCTATTAGATTCAGGGTATACTGCACAGGACTTCATCAACGAACTAGTTTTGCGTGAAGTCACAGTAAGCGAAACCAAAAAGACTGGTAAACGATTATCAGAAGACTTGAAGAAATTAATTGCACAGCGTGATAGTAACGGAATCTCTCGTACAGAAATATTTAAAGAACTTAATCTTAATTTTTTAACTGTTCGTAGAGCTTGTGAGAAATATGGTTCTGCAAACAAATATAATGGACGAGTGTCATATCGTGACATTTATGAGGTTGTTCCTTTTGCTATCAAACATGTGACAGATGGAATCATTTGTCCTATCTGTAGAGGACGTGCTAATAGCACAGAAGGCTCTCCCAATGTTTTCTTCTGTGTTAAATGCTTAGAGGAATATACTGTTCGTCATAGAAAATTATATCGCACACGTTGGGAAAATATAGACTAAAAAAATAAAAAGAATAAAAAAGAACACAAGGAGAAATCAATGACTCCCGACTAAAGTCGGAAGCTTGCCAAAGCACTTTTAATTAGAAAAGTGTCTTTACAGGCTTAATTGATTAGACTCGGTGACGAGAAGCGTAAGATTCTCTGAACTCCGTTAGCTAAGAATACATAGGCACGTTTGGATACTACTCACGTCTGAACCGCTGCGTGTTATAATTAAACATCCCTAAGAGTAAGGGGAAGTGTTATAACAATCAAACCTTAGCATAACATTGTCGAAGAGTACGAACAGGAAGCAAGCTTCCTGAATTATCTTTAATTAGATACAAACAACACTATTAGAAAGGACATGTCACATGCTTGTCTACGTATTAGATAAAGATGGAAACCCGTTGATGCCAACACACCGTTTAGGACGTGTTCGTCATTGGCTTAAAGATGGTGAAGCAATCATTGTTTCTCATCAACCATTTACCATTCAATTTATAAAAACAACTGAACATCATACTCAAGACTTAAATCTTGGTATTGTTAAAGGTGTACAAAATCTTGGTAAATACATCAAGCTAAACAGTGGAAAAGTGTTTTCTACTAAAACCGTTAGAGTACTTCGTCATGTAAACGGGTATCTAGTAGAAACTAACTAAGCTTGACCAATTCATCTCGGCACTAAAGTACCGAGTATTCTTGACAAAATTTAATAAAAATGGTCAGGGCTTAGCCTTGACTATTTTTTTGTTTTATGATATAATAGATATGTAATAAAATATTTAAAAATATAGGAGGAATTGAATGACAGACTTAAACACATTAACATACCAAAACATTCACTCACACAGTTTTTATTCAAATATTTCAACGCATGACTCAGTTATCTCTCGTACAGATATTGCAGAACGTGCTGTTGAGCTAGGACATACAACTTTATCATGTATTGAACATGGTTATATGGGTAACGTATTTGAAACTTATAGAATTGCTAAAGAATTTAATCTTAAACTAATCTTTGGGACAGAGTTCTATTATGTTAAAGACCGCTTCGAGAAAGACCGTACCAACTCTCACTTGCTCGTTGTAGCTAAGAATGAGAATGGAAAAGAAGCTATCACAGGACTTATCTCAGAATCATATCAAACTGGATTCTATGGAAGAAATCGTATTGACGAAGAATTATTATTCTCTCTTCCAAAAGATGATGTTATTGTAACAACTGCGTGTATTGCAAGTCCTATCAATCTTTATGAAGGATATGCTGAATACTTTATTCCAAAAGCTAAAGATTACTTTGGTGACAATTTTTTCTTGGAAGTTCAACCACATTGGAATAAAAAACAAGCTGACTTCAATAAGAAGTTGATTGAATACCGCAAAGAATATAATGTTCCTTTTATCTTAGGTGTTGATACTCATTATATCAAAGAAGAAGATTACAAAATGCGTGACATTTATCTTAAATCTCGTAAGATTGTTTATGATAAAGAAGAAGGATTCTTCATGGACTATCCTGAAACAAAAACTATTCTTGAACGATTTAAAAAACAAAATGTCTTAAGTGATGAACATATTAAAGAAGCTTTTGATAACAGTCATGTTGTTGATGAGTTCGATGCTATTGTAATCAACGATGATATTAAGATGCCATCTGTTTATCCAGATAAGACTGAGAAAGAAAAAGTTAAAATTTTAAAGAAACATATTAATAAGGCTTGGATTGAAGACCGCAAACATATTTCAAAAGAACGCTGGGGTGAGTATATCGAAGCAATTAAATCTGAGATGTCTATTGTAGAGAACACTCACATGGTAGATTACTTCTTAATGAATGAAAAAATTATCACCTTGGGAAAAGAGAAATATGGTGGAGTCTTGACTATGACGGGCCGCGGCTCATCACCTTCTTTCTACTTAAATAAACTACTTGATTTTACAGCAGTAGACCGATTAGATTCACCAGTTACACTATATCCTACACGTTTCATGTCTGAATCACGTATCCTTGAAACAAGAAGTTTACCAGATTAACAGTTTATTAAAATTCTCCTGTTACTAGAAGGAGAGTATACTATTTTCTACGTATATTTATATATTATTATCGACACTTATGAAATCTTTTACGTTGGTAAAGGTAAAGGCAATCGTGCTTGGACTGGCAAACGTAATAAATTCTGTGAAGATATGAAAAATACACATGATTGGAAAGTTGTTATCCTAAAAGATAATTTATCTGAACAAGAAGCTTTTGATTTAGAAGTAGAGTCAATTGCAAAATATAAACATGGTAATCGTCTCACAAACCAAACAATTGGTGGTGAAGGTATTAGTGGTTATAAAATGACAAATAAACAAAAAGCTCTATTATCAGAATCATCTAAGCTTAAATGGCAAGATAAAGATTTTAGAAATAAACAGATTTACAATCGTCAACACGGAGTTTATCAGAGTCCTGAATTTCGTCAAAAGTTATCATCAGTTACCAAGGGTGAACTTAACGGTAATTATGGAAACAAATGGACAGATGAACAAAAGAAAATAGCAAGTGTCAAAATGAAAGGTCGCTATGACAATGCAAACAATCCACGTGCTACAAAAATTAAATGTGTAGAAACGGGAAAAGTATTTGATTGCATTAAAGAAGCAAAGGAGTTCTTAGGATTGAAAAGTCAAGCATCTTTAACAATTGCTTTGAATCAACCTAATCGAACAGCTAAAGGTCTTCATTGGACACGAATTTAATTAACTAACAGTCGTCTATACCAGTAATGGTGTGGATAATTATGCGGAGAATTGCTGGAAAGTCCTAAAGCTCAATACACTACAACGTAACTAGAAATGGTAAGCGTGAATGTTGCGAAAGCAGAAAAAAGTTATTGAGATAGCCTATGTTGAAATAAAATCCGAAAGGTACTAAGGGTGATAAAATGGAAAATCAGCAACCGAGTTCCTGAAATGGAAAAGGCTCAACGACTATCCTATTGGTAAGGAGTAGCATTAATTTGCGAAGTACCGCATACCCTTATGGGGTAAAGATATAGTCTAGTCTTATATGAAAGTATAAGCAGTCACGATTGACTTTAATACAGCAGACCCAGAACCATTCATGAAAGCTCAAAAAGAAATCTTGGGCAAAGATAATGCTTATCAAATGATTGCTTATGGTACAATGCAAGAAAAAGATGCATTTAAGACTTATTGTCGTGGTCTGGATATACCAAAAAATGAATACTGGACAATTGCCGAAGACCTTGAACGTTGGATTAAAACAGATAAATGGAGAGATATCATTGAAACTAGCCAACAATTTATTGGTGTTGTTACTTCATTCTCACCTCATCCATGTTCATCTCTCTTACTTTCTGACCCTATCTCTAAAAAGATTGGTGTAATCAAAACAAAAGAGGGAGTTGACGTTGCATTGATTGGTTCTTATGACTCAGATGTTTATAAATATCTCAAGAACGACCTTCTTGTTGTAACAGTTTGGGATATCATCGCTAAAGTATGTAAAGAACTAAATATTGAAATTCCTGATGTACGTACACTTTCAACCCTGATTGCTAGTGATGAAAAAGTATGGAAACTCTATGAAGATGGAATGGTTGCAACTCTCAACCAAGCTGGAACACCTTCTGGTAAACCACAGGTTATGCAGTATAAGCCCAAATCCGTCCGTGAGTTAAGTATGTGGGTAGCTGGGATTCGCCCTTCATTTGCAAGTATGAAAGCATACTTCTTGAACCGTAGACCATTTACTTATAATATCCCTGCTTTTGATAAGCTTCTTGAATCAAGCGATAACTTCGTTTTATTCCAAGAAAATATTATGGCTACTCTTCAATTTGCTGGATATGAGGAAGATGTCACCTATGGATTGCTCAAAGCAATTGCCAAGAAGAAAAAAGGTATCATCGAGCCTATCCACGATAAATTCATTCAAGGTTTCGTTGATAAAACTGGTTCAGAGGAACAAGCATTAAAAGTGTGGAGAATCATTGAAGATGCCGTTGGGTAAACGGAGGTATCTTCAATGCAAAATAAAAAAAATAAAAAGAATGTAATTATATCCGTTTTCTTTTAAAAGATGATTATACTAGAGAAATCATAAAAAGAAAATCTGCCCCTTTACTATCGTGAGATAGTGTCGAAAACAGCTTAAACTGCTGGAACTCCCTAAAGACATATTAACTACAACGTAACTAGAAATGGTAAGCGTGAATGTTGCGAAAGCAGAAAAAATAATATGTATGACCTATGTTGAAATAAAAGCCGAAAGGTACTAAGGGTTTGGACAATGGGAAATCAGCATCGAAACTCCTTAAAAGGAGAACGTTCAACGACTATAATAGCTGATAGATTTTAAATCTATATTGTATAGTTCTACTCCGTAATAAATATGACGAAAGTCACGGTATAAAGGATGGTTTTAATTCATCTCATGCCTACTCTGTTGCGTTAGATTCACTATATGGTGCATGGCTTAAAGCAACTTATCCTCTTGTTTATTTTGCTGTGGTTTTGAATGTTTACAAAAACTCCAAAGATAAACAGGCTGAGTTAATCAATGAATTAGAATATTTTGATATTTCATTAAAAGGACTACAATTTGGTAAATCTAAATCTGATTATTCTTATGAAACAGAGACAAACACAATCTATAAGGGAATCTCTACCGTTGCGTATCTTAATCAGCAAGTTGCAGACAACCTCTATAATCTTGCAAACGAGAAACATTATGAAAAAGATGATGTTGTTCAACTCTTTCTTGATATTTTAGAGGGTGCTCTTGCTGATAACCGACAAATGAATATCTTGATTAAACTTGGATTCTTTAAAGAATTTGGTGAAGAGTCAATACTTCTTGAACTCTACAATACTATGACTGGATATCAAACTAAGAAACCCAACCCTATCTTTACAGATAATAAAAAGCTCGATGTTAAATATTCACGTACACATAAGGAGAAAACTAAACTTGTACGTATTGAAAATATTAAAGAATATTATGGTTTAATATTGAAAAATGCTCATTTACTTCCTACAACTAATCTATTTGATAGACTCACAAGTGAAGTTGAGTACATGGGATATGCTGAAACTCTTGACCAAAGTCTTGGAAAAAATGTCTACGTTGTTATGGATATTAATACTAAGTATACACCAGTTTATACTTTATACAATATGTATGATGGACATATCTCTGTTGCTAAGATTGATAAGAAAAAGGCTTACCGTGATACAAAATCAACTAAAGATGGAGAATTAATCATCAAACTAGGAGACCAAATTGAAGTTATGGAATTTGCTCAAAGACCTAAGATGGCTTTAGTTGATGGCAAGTGGGAATCAAATTATGACCAAATGCAAGACTATATCGAACACGTTAGACTGATTGAACGTTATGAAGATTAAATAGATTTGTAATACACCTGTAATTGACTTTGTAGGTGTATTTTGGCATAATTAATATATAGAAAACGTAAGGAGAAAAACATAATGGAATTAAAAGAAATTGAACCAGCTATCATTGGGTTTACTGGTGGAATGTATGAACATGGATATGGACTTAAGCGTGGAGATGTTACAACCACTGGGTATTTAGCAACAAATGAAAATCTCTATACAGAAACACAGGTCAAACAACTACTTGAAAGCAAAGGAGAACATAATGAAATTTGATATCAAGACAGCACTAATCACAGGTGGAGCATTATTGACACTGGGAATGTTGCAAGGTTCAGGTGTTGAGAATCCAAACAAAAACTTCACAAATGTTAATCGAGTAAAGTTATTCCAAAACAAATATACCATTAGTCGTGAACCTAATAAAGGGTATACGGACTACACAGAGATGAATGACTTTATTAAAAAACATCCCCAAGGCTTCTTGACAGAATCAGCTAGTAGATATGGAGTTAATTACAAATATACCTATCACGAATAAGGAGAATAACCATGAATAAAGCAATAGAATCACAACTAAAAAGAATCGAACCCATCTCGAAATTAAAAGTGTTCGTTGGTGACACCAAAGTCTATGATACAATCCAAAAATATAATGACCAGATTAAAGAGGTGGACGTTTACACTAAGGAACAAATGATTGAATTTGCAAAATTTGTTTCTGGATATACAGCAGAACATGTCTCTTATGAAATGGAGGAAGCTTGTTGGGAAATGGAGGGTCATATGTTAGGAGTATCCTATAGTGCTGAAGAGGCAATTGGAGATTTATTCGAAGATGATGATGGAAAAGAATCTGTAGATAAAGACCCAAAACTTACTCTCGAAGATTTTTTGTAAAATCTATTGGCATCATGATTAATTAAATAAAACACACTTATCTCTTGACAATCATCTGTCATTATGATATAATATACATATAGGTTAAAGCAATAGCCTAAATAATAAAACTTAATTCCAAAAGGAGAAAAACACTATGTCTAAAACAAAATTCTACGCACTCTACAATGGTACTCGTAAAGAAAAACATTCAGGAACTGAACGTGTCTTCGATAAAAAATCTAGGAAACATGTTCAAAAACAAGTTGAACGTGAAGTCTCTGTTGGAACTTCTTACGTGTTTGATTTGTTGTCTGAAACACGTATTGGTGCTCGTCAAGAAGCATTAGCAATTGCTCGTGAAGAAGGACTTAAATTTGCAGGTTTGCATCTTTATAAATAACAAAAAAGAGAGAAATTAATTCTCTCTTTTTTTTGCAATATTTTCAAGGTCTTTAAACATCTTATCAACATCAAATTCTTTAGGAACTTTTGCTTCTTTAACGATTGTCTTTTTAGCAGTCGTTTTCTTTTTAGTCCCAGTTGCTTTTTTCTTAGTGCCCTTCTTAGGCTTTTTAAGAGCCTCAATTTCTTTCTTGGTATAAGCCTTAGGCTTAGTCCATTCCAGTCCATTCTTGACAAGATAAGCGTATGCAACAGCCATTGCATCAGACTCATCATCAGAATTAAATGTGATATTTAAATGTTTACTTAAGATGTCTGCAACTTCTTCTTTGCTTGCATTTCCTTTATATAGCGTTTCACGTATTGTTTTTGCTGGATAATAAATATTATCAACCTCGGAAAAGACTAGGTTGAATATTCCATGAACACGGAACACTACCTGAGTAGATTTGTTGAATCGTGTGAATCCTCTTTCAATTACAGCGACACTAGGTGGATATTTTCTTGTAAGTTTGATTAATTCTTCATAGATAAATCTTAGCTTCTTTGGATTCCTCATTTCCTCTGGAAGATTCTTATAATCTTTGATGTTGTCTGTTCTTATACCACCAACATATACTATTTCTTTAGTGTCTTTGTCTATGATAACAATACCAGAGTTCTTCAACGAAGGGTCTAGTCCATATATATACATAAATAACTCCTTAACTCAAAAAATGGTGAGTATTTCACCCACCATGTTCAATCTTATTCTTTAATTTTATCTGCAACTTCTGATGCTGTAACATTTGCTTGAATAGATGGAGCTTCTAATGTTACTTTCTCTGTCATACCTTGTTTGAAATTGGCAACAGATGCTTCAATTAACATATTCAATTCAGCGTCTGTGATTTTGATTCCTTTTTCAGATAGAATTTCAAGAGCTTTATTTTTAGCTTCATTGTATTTAGTTTCACCATCAACTTCTTTAAACACTTGTTGAACATATTTTACAGCAAGGTCTACAATTGTTTTGTTTGCGTCCAACTTAGCTTTGATTGCATATTTATCTGCAACTCGTTGTACTTGTATTCCTGCAATTTTTGCAAGATATCCAATAATACCCACCAATAGGGCTAAGAGTGTAGGTGTAATTGCTTGTAGTAATTCATTCATTATTTATTTTCTCCTTTTTCAACTTTTATTTCATCAATTCTTTTAATCACTTGTTCTTTAAACATTGCTGGAACTTTTTCAAGCTTCCATCGACCTGCAATAATACTTGTTGCATATAATTCAATAATCGCTTTATACATATTTATTCTCCTTTTTCACTAGACATTAACCCAAGGGCTTCCATGAGAGCCACTTCATTATTTCCTAATCTAGTTGATAAATCTTTAATTGTTTCGTCTTGTTGTTTAATAACTGAATCTTTATCTTCAATCCATTTACTTGTTGTGTAATCCCACTTGGGAAACTTCATATCTTCTGGTGGTGCTTCGTTGAGTAGAGTTCCATTGAGTGGCACTCCGTCTGGTATTTCATATGTCTTATAAAATTTACCAGTTGTTTCATCAGGATTTGTTAACGGTTCATATACTTGCATCTTAATCTCTCTTTCTATTGTGGTAGTGGGTCATTGGTGTACCACATTCCACCTATAACTAACATTGCGTCTGTTGTATTTTGAAATCCCCCATGTTGTACAAACATATCATTCATTCTCCCATCAGAATGAAGTAATAGCCTTGCAACTCGTTCGCCATCTCTTGCTGAACGAGTTTCAAAAAAGATATCTAAATCGTGTGATGGTCTATAACCCACTGGAATTGTTTCACCAGCATATTCATTTGATGTAACTATTGAACCTGCTGGTTTAACATGACTAGCACTAAAGGTACCATCTATCCAACAGAAGTTTCCCACTCGGTTAACGTAACTACCATTACTGTGACAATATGGAAACTTAATAGCTACACGATGAATCGGTTGTTCAAATCCTTTTAATACCTTTAGATAATCCATAACAGATGTTCCAGAGACTTGGAAATTTTCTTTACCTTCTTCAAACACTTTTCCAACTGATGCACCAGTTGTACCCCAAGACATAGGTACTTGTGCCACAGGAATGACTGTAGTAGATACAGTTGACATAAATTCATCGTACATTGTAATTCTAATATTATATACTTTATCTATATCTATCGCATCTTTAACTATTTTTCCTCCCCAATGTTCCTGAGTAGCACTGCTATTTTGCTCTAATAAAATCCAACTTTTATTTATCGGTTGATATTCTATTTTATACCCCATAACATTATCAACACTAATTGCTTTTGAAGTGCTTGACCATGTTATATCTATAATCTCTTGAGTATCTTTTCTTCTTAGAGCCGATATTGTAGTGGTGGGATTGCTATACGGTGCTAGATTAATAGGCTGAGAGGAAGTAGCTTTATATCCACGACTATCAGTTACAGTAACTACGATATCTAATTTTCCAGATTCCGCAACAAATCCTGAGACGATAGAGCTTCCTATATATGTTGCATTACCAACCTTTGTTTCAATTTTAGAAATTGAGCTATACATTTTAGGACTTGCATCAACATTTACTTTCAGTTTTGATTTTGATTGAACATATACAGCCCCTACTGCCGTGGTTACTTCTGGATTTCCTTCTGATATTGTAAATCCATGAATAACTGGTTGAAACCTACTATCGTTAACTGTATGTATTGTTAGTGTTGCACTGGAAGAGCCTATCTTTGTTCCACCACTATAGGTGTCACAGACTATTGTTCCCCAACCAGAAGTTTTATCTGGTATGTATCTCGACAAATCTATGTTTGGTGTAAAATCATAATCAACATAATTAATTTTACTTGCAAAAGTATTATTATTACTATACCATCTAAATGTTAACGTATGGGTAAAGCTACCACTAGCTCTATTGATATGTATTCTTGTCTTTTCTCCAAAGTTAATTGTTGATGGGCGAATAGATATCGAGCTTGTTCTTGGTATGGTGTTTAATGTTCCACCTCCAGAAACAGTCTTATTACCATAGAAAACTCCATTGAATGTTACATTTATATTGTATGTTGCAGAGAAACTAAACGATTTTGTTCCATCTGCATTGTGAGGTATAGTCCAATTGCCTGCAAAAAGCAATTTCTTTTGATTTGCACCTAAGTCAGAAGAATTTGTCCATGTTCTTCTCTCTCCGTTTATTGTCATAGAGCCTGCATTTTGAACTGGGGCATACATTGCTCCATAAACGTCCATTGATTGTAAAAATAATTTACCTGTAATAACAGAGTTATTACTAGGTATGCTTTGAGATGCTATGTTCCACTCAAAGACTAACCTGTGTCTCGCAAATGAGACATAGGTAGAGCCACTTGAAGCCATTAAGTAATTCCTCCTACGTATCTTATAATTGTTACTGGTGATTCATTTGAGAATTTAGTAATTAAATGATTACCTATTGTTGCTGATTCAAGGAAGACCCCTTTTTGAATATTAAGAACCTCTCCTGTAATAAATGCTACATCAACGTTATTATCCCAAAAGACTATTTTATCACTTGTGACTTGAATTGCCATTTTAGATTGTTTGTTGGAAATGAACATTCCCTCTTCACTAAATGTAAATGATTCATTAATGAAGTTCCATTTAACTTTCATTCTATCATAGAATCCTTCAACAATAGTTGTTCTATCATTTACATTGTTTATATCTTCTTTGTTTTGAGTTGAAACAGCATGAAGATTATCAATAGTGCTTTGATAATCGTGTTCTAACCAAGAGGTGTAATCTTCATTAGAGACTGCATTTTGAGCTTGGACTAAAGCGTCATTAGCTGTTTCAGCAACAGGTGCTAAATCATCAAGTCCTGCTTTACTTGATAGACCACTATCAGAACTAGCTTGAACATATCTTGGATTTAGTATCCATCTATAGTCTGACGGATTTTGAGAGTCTTTATCTCCAACACCTATGTACATAGGTATTGCATATTGCCATTGAGCTTGTGACTCACTTTGGCTTGGTGTCCATGGCGTAGCGGTTGAACCTGGTTCTAGTTTAAAATCCCAAAATTTATGCGTTACAACATCAGTTCCATTTGAATATGTATTAACCCTAACGAAATAATCTCCATCTTTAGGAACTTCAATCGTTTTAGGAACTGTATCACCTAAAGATATATTCACATTTAATCCAGGTGTTGATGATACTAACCATAGTCCAACTTTACCTTTTCTATTGGTATCATTTGTTGCATGAATGGTCCAAGGTGCATCGGCTTTACCACTCATGGTATATGTTCCTGCTTTTAAATTTTTTACAAAAACATCATTCACGTAAAAGGCACCATCCGTAGCCCTAGACGATGCTATTCTAGGATTATCTTTAGTGTATTTTGTACTTCCTTCAAATAAGTTCAAATTCGGATAAACCGTACTAAATCTATCAGCCCCGTCAGAACTCCAAGAATAAGCGGTGTACGCATTTGAGTCCTGTCCTTTGAATATTGCCCATTGATATTTACTGTAGTCTAAGCTTGATTCAATATTATCATCTGAGTATGTTCCTATATAACTTGGGTAGTCGCTAGTTTTTACTTCACTCTTACTAGGCATGTGTGGAGTGGCTGTTGAGCCTTCTTCAACTTTAGGATATTTAAGGTTAATTTCGCTCCCTACATTATCAGAACGAATGAAAAACTGAATAAATGGTTTTGTGTTCAATTCTTTTTTTGAGCGTGTTAAAACTGTGAAAGTGTATAAATTCCACTCTTTTGTCAATGTAATTGTTTTGTTTGCGTTCCATGGCTCTGTCCAACCCTCGTAAGCATAAATCGTATGTGTCCCTGTACCTCTAAGCCATACGCTGAAAGTATACTCTGTATTCCCTTTAACGTCTACATTAGAAAAGTTTGAATTTCTATTTCTAACTAAAAAAGCCCTAAACCAGTCATTATAATTAGAAGCTGTTCTCAAGTGATGCAAATACGTTTCATTGCCCTCTTTGACAATTGTGCTATCATAAGAAGTTATACTTGTAGTCACTAAGGATTCTGCAACATTTTTATTTTTAAAATCTTTACTGTCAGTCAACAAATTCAAATTCGGGTAAACAGTTGTGAAGCCGTCTTTACCATCAGCACTATAAGACCATGCTGTATGAAAATATGGAGTCTCTCCGAATTTAGAAACTGAATAGCCTGTCTCACTGGTCTTATCCGTATAATCCCAAACAGTCTTAGTCCATAGGAATTGTCCAGCAGGAACACTAGGTACTGTGGTTGTATATCCAGTAGTTGGAGCAGTAGTACCATTGGTATGACTAGCATATGTAATAACAGTGTTTTTGATACCAACGCCATCTTTACCAGCAATTCCGTCATTACCGTTATTTCCGTCTTTTGCAATATAAGTTACTGAGTAACCTGTTTCTGATGAGCTGTCCGTGTATGTCCATATGGTCTTAGTCCAGAGATACTGACCTTTTACAAGACTAGGAACAGAGCTTGTCCAGTCAGTGTTTGGTGCTGTCGTTCCGTTTGTCGAAATAGCATATGTAATAACAGTGTTTTTGATACCAACGCCATCTTTACCAGCAACTCCATCTTTACCTGTTGCTCCATCTTTTCCATCAATCCCTCGTATCAGGCTCCAAGTATATTCAGTTGGATTGGTACTGTCTGATACTTTATCATCTGAGTATGTTCCTATATAACTTGGGTAATCGCTAGTTTTTACTTCACTCTTACTAGGCATGTGTGGAGTAGCAACCGAACCCTCTTCAATCTTTAAGTCCCATATGCTAAATGTACCTACTTTATTAACAAACCCATTAATATATAGTTGTTGGTCTGACTCGCTTGGAATACTAGAACTGGTTCTCAATTGAATAACAACTTTTTGGTCTCCATTGCTAGATAAAATTGTAGGATTATTAAGTTGATTAACAAAATTATGTTGACCTGGGGCATTGGCGAATGATACACCAGGTTTTATATCTGTTGATGCGTTTGCCATGAAGCTTAGTACATAATCAGTATCAGGCTTAAATTTATCCTTTTGAAGACCTGAAAACATATAAACAGCCCAATCAGTAGAAGCTCTGGTGTAAGTAAAATTATATTTATAGCCACTATTAAATGGTACAGATTGTGTCGTGTATGCACCATTTCCACCCAGTAGCCAACTTTTATCATTTGAATTGCTTCCCTCTAGCAAGTTCAAGTTAGGATAAGTAGTACTGAATCTATCAGTACCGTCAGAACTATAAGAGTATGCGGTATGAGTATATACTTTATTTCTATCAATAATAACTGGCAATATTTGTTCATCAATTAAATTGAGCGTACTTCCCTCAAGATAAAATTGTAATTTTACATGTGTTATATCATTATCAAATGGTTTATATGTTACTACAGATTCATCAGAAGATGAAGTGTATTTAAGAAAATAATTCTTTCCACCATCTTTTGATTCATAAATTTTATATCTACCTCGATACTCAGTTGTATCACCACCTACTAACTCTTGATTCCCTATTACAGTGATTGGTGTATTGACCCATTCGTCATAAGGTGTTTTTCGTAAAGAATCAGAAGTAAGCATCCAGCGATTTATGTTTCCTGATGTATCTCTATATTTCTTTATTTTAAACTCTTTTTTCAGAGTTTCTTTTCCTTGGGTTGCAACTATAACTATTGTTTCCAAGTCTGTTTTTGCTGATAAGACTTTTACTGTATTTTTTGAAACTGTATAAACTACATTGTTGTTTCTCTCAACAGAGAAAGTCCAATTGCTTGTATCTAAGACACCATCTCTATACACATTCATTTCTGTCGAAGCATAATCGTAATTCCCTGACGAACCGTTAGGGTCTGTGAAGATTGTAACTAAATCATTTGACAAAGTTGGAACTATAGCTCCCTTTATAGAAGATATGTCGTCATCTGTAACGATGTTAGAGTTAGCTCCAACTGTAATTTTCTTATTAAGTTTTATTTCACCTGTATTAAGGTCAATGATGATTCCATTATCTTTTCCTTTAATAACACCTGCATTCATTACCAAGTCAGCATTGAACTCTGTTTTACTATTAATCTCTAATAGCTTACCATCAATCTTGACACCTTCCTCAGAAAGATTTAATGCAGTAACAACATTATCATTTTTGACATAATTCAAAGAAATTCCAGTTTCGAGGGTTTTTATTTCAGACTTAGTATAATCAAATGATATAATTGATTCTAGCGCTTGTTTCTTTTTATCATAGTTGATAAATTTCTCTTTAAATACTTCTGGGTCAATTGTTGTTGTTTTTGTTATATTAGCATCATTTAAGATAGAATAACCATCTGATTGTTGTGTTTGATTTAAATATTTATTCAAATCTTCATATGCTACAACATACTCATTATACTCATCAGGATAAGGATTTTCTTTAGTAGGTTTTCCTCTTCCTTTCATGAAAGAAGAAATCATAGAACTGTGTATATCTGTGATTTTAGTCCACTGATTCTTTAATTGTTTCTTTTCATACTCATTGATTAAATTATCATTCGCAATCTCGTCATAAGTAAGTAACAATTTATTCCATGATTCGATAACGTTCTTAGGGTTTCCCTCATGACCACTCATGATTTTAATTGAATCCATGTTGACTGTCAGACCAGTATTGTCAATTACAAAGCTACCTGAATCGTTTGTAATAATAAGATTATTACCTGCTAAAATTTTACCGATAAGTGTTTCAGCAATAACTCCATTAGGTGTAATTGATGTATTCCATGTCTTACCATTGTCTTTAGAGAGAGCTACGACACCCGATTGAATAATAATTACTTCATTTGGAAAATCTGGGTTACGAACCATCATACCATGATTATCAAGAGTGATTGATTCATTTGCACCAGCGACAATACGATTATCAACCGCTTTAATTTCTTTATCTCTCCAAGCTGTAACTTCATCTTTAACTTCTACAATATTGTTCCATTTGTATTTGTTATTTTCTAAGATTGAAGATGATGACTCCGCCTGATAAATAATTGTTGCTAATCTATCAAGAGCATCAATGTCGTCCATATTGTCAGATATTTCAAGTTGGAAATCGCCAGAAACTAAATCACCGCTATAACCAATAATAATTGATGTATATTCTTCTTCTAGTTTATTGGATTTAATCTTAACTTCTTCACCAATTTCTAATCTTCCATGATACTTCTTAGACTCAATAGAATTAATGAATGATGCTAAATCTGTCTTAAATGAGCGTGTTGGTTTTTGATATTTCTCAAATTCATCTACAGTTGCTTTATATAGTTCTTTTGCATCAATATATCTATCATCTGAAAAATCTTTTTCATAAATAAATAATTTCAACTCTTCAACTAAATCTGCTCTAAAAGAATTTGTTGAGATAATTTCTTGGTAACCAACTATTGTTTTATTCCAGACTTCAATAGTTTTGTTTATAGAATCAATTTCTGAACTTTTGTCATCAACTTGTTTTTGTTTTGCAATGATTTCAGATTCTCTTTGAGCAGTCAAAGATTTATTGTTTGTTGACTTTGCGGTATCTAACAGGGCTTGTAGGGTAATCATTTCTCCGTCAAGGTCAGCTTTTTCAGACATTTTTTTTGTTAAATCAACATATCCTTGATTGATTAATTTTTGTAGATTATCAATTTTTGGATTATAGACTTTTTGTAATTCCATCAAATCTAACAAAGCATGAGCTAAATCATCAGACATATAGTATGAATGGTGTAATACATTTTTATGTTCATCACGCTTAAATGGTTGTATGAAATATGAAAAATCTTCAATATATCGCATACCAGTTGGATTTGCTGATGAAATATCTAAATCTTCATTCCCTTTCGCATACATTCTTGTGACTATTTCTTCTGATGTCGATGAGATATCTATAGAATTTGCATAGTTTTCACGTTTAAGAACAACACCACGAAATACTCTTAATTCATCAATTGTTAAAAGATTTAATGTTCGTGTTTCTCCATCGAAATCTGTTATTGCTCCATAGGATTCAATACCACTTTGAATAGCTTCATATCTTGTTTGCTTATCCTGTTCTGAAAATGTTCTGTATGTATTTTTTAATTTATTTGAAATGTGCCCTAGTTTCCAAGGTGACTGTTCAAGAGTTTTTTTGAAATATTCTTCTGCTCCAACCCCTGTTCCATCTATGGCAACATTTGTTGTTCGAAGTTCACTCTCTAAGCTATCACAGGATATTTTAGTTGTAACTCCGTCACTTGAATCATTTTTTTCAATGGTTATGATTCTAAACCAATTTACTCGACCTCCATACCACGTCAATTTAATAAGTTTCTCTTCTTTGATATTATCTATGTCAGGATTTTTGATATATTTAATTTCATCAGTTACGCCTTTATCTTTAGATTCTACCAAATAAGGTATTTCAAATTCAAAATGTGGGAGTGAGTTTAGTTTAACATCTGATATATTAGCTGTGTTAATATTTGAGATGTTCTGTGTTATGACTTTACTAGGAAGAGCAAGTTGAACCTTAAATGGTCTCTTACTGCTAGTTAGGTCTAGGTCTAACCCTAAATCTTTCAACATAGTTTTACTCCTCTATATATATTTCCTTTATACTCTATTATACCATAATTCTTACAAAGGCGCAAGTACAGAGTTATATGTATAAAAAAAATAAGATGCCTAAGCATCTTATTTAATATAGTATGGTTGATAGGTAATAATGACCTTGAGGTTTTGACTTGCTGGGGCACTAACTGTATTTACCTTTTTCAAAAAACTTAATTTAGATAAATCTCCTACGTAATCTGAATAATGATATATGTTATCTAAATTACTAGAGATTTCTTCCTCATAGGGATTTATTGTAACAATTTCATTTGCTTTCAAATTTTTTATCTGTAGTGTATATCCATTTACCGTTATTGAATATGTTCCATCTTTTAATGGATATAAATCAATATTCATCTCTGGATTTATTTTACCTTCCAACGTAACACTAATTGAATCTTTGTTTGCCCCTTTTTCAAATGACAAAACATTTCCATACATATATGGGGAGTTCGTTATCATAGAAACAGCTATATAACCTCTTCCAGTTCCTGTATGTACTATCCTAGATTCTCCGTTTGGCATTGCATAGACAAATTTATTCAATCCTTCAAATTGTAATTTACTGTAGTACTCTTTACCATAGAGCCAATCAATTACTTTGTCGATTAATTCATCTGTGAAATCTTTCTCGAAAGCCAAATTCAATTCAAATGACAAATCTTCATAAGTCACACCATTAAATAATGATTTTCGTACATCTTTCACCGTTTCTGAATTGACAGTTCGATTTGCAACAAATGCTTCGTCAAACATTCCACTATCCATAGAAACGTTTATAATTCCAAATTCGCTAGTATTCTTTCCGTTGTATGTAAAACTAATCTTATCTTTGATAGTATTCATTTTACCAACTTTCTATAAAAATAATTGAAGGGTGGGTTACACCCTATCCAATTATCTACGTGATTTCAATCTATCCATAACTTCGTCTGCAAATCTAACAGCACCTTCTTTGTCACCACGATAGTTTTCAAAGTTGAATTGCATATCGCCTACAACTAAGCTATTACCAGACTTAGAGGCTTGTATTGATTTTATAAAGTCATTGAGTTGATTTTTAGTTTTGTCTACAATTGATACTGTTTTTAAAATATCGCTTGTTTGATTTTTATTTAAGACCATTTCTTTCTTGTGGAGCATGGCAACTTTGCCTTGATTGCCGAACCAATCACCAGTATAACCACCAGTATCAAAGGGAATCAACAACTTTCTACCAATTGGAACTCGGTAAGGGTCAATACCACCATTAGCCCTTTGAATCTTAGTCCATTGGTAATAATTTCCATAATACTTCTTAGCTAAATCCCAAAGTGTATCTCCATTAACAACCGTGTGCGTTGCTTTTACTCCTGTTTGTCTTGCAGGTCTTGGTGCAGGTTTTCGTTCAGGAGGAAGATAAGGATTTATATCTCTATGTCCTATAACAGAACTTGTTGCACCAGTAGTATAGTTAGGGTTGTTGACGTTGTTTCCTTTTTGTTGACTTGCATTCAAGTCGTCTAAATTTTTATTTATACTATTGAGTTCTGTTAATTGGTCTTTTATGCCCAACCAGATATTTGATACATCAGTTAGATTGTCTCCTACAATTGATTTAATATCATCAGGACTCAAGTTTTCTGTCCCCATGATTCCTTTTCCATTGCCACTCATCAATTCAGATAGTTCATCTTGCATATCATTCATCATTTGAGTTAAGACATTTGTATCACCTGCATTCCATTTGTCTACTGCATTTTTCCATGATGCATCATCATTGATTAACTTATCATAATAATCTTGAATTTGTTTAGATTTATCATTGATTTCACTGACATTATTATCATAATTTGTGTTTTCATTATCTTTATTTTTATTTACTTGGTCAAGCTGTTCTTGTTTTTGCTTGTCAAGCTGTTCTTTCCAGAGTGTATCTTGTCTCTCTAACTGAGCATCTGTGATATCTTTATTCAAGTCCGTCAGTTGCTTTTGCAAGTCTGCTAAAGCTTTCTTGCCTTCGAGAGAATTGTCTCTTGAAGCTAATGATATTTTTTGCATAAAATCTGCACGTTTAGCATTAAAGTCTTCCATCTTCTTAGCATATGTTTCTTCGGCTTTTTCTGAATCACGTTCTTTAACTTTTGCATCGTAGACTTCATTTATTTTTGAAATCTCATCATCATATGATTTTATTTTTGCGTCATGTGTAGTTTTTAAGTTTTCAAGTTCTTTTTCGGTAGATTGCTTGCTTAATGTTTGCATTTGTTTATAATAGTTTTTAAGTGAAGATACTTCGTCTTGTGCAACTTTTTCACGAGCATCGGCAACAGCTTTTTGTTCTTTCAAGGTGTCAAGAACAGCACTATTATAATTCTTTTGAGCTTCTTCAAGCATCTTTTGCATTTCAATAGCTTGTTTAGATGAAGCACCATATTTCTTGCTTGCACTGTTATATTCAGCTTGATATTTAGCAACTTGGTTCTTGTACGTAAGTTCAAGTTTTTGTTGTTGCTCTATCATGTCATATTGAATTTTAAGCTGTTGACCTACATCATTAGGATTTGTGTATTGAAGTTTCTCATTCTTGAAGCTTAATGCATCTTTAGCTTTTTGAATAGAGCCAATTGTCTTATCCCAATTATTTCCAATATCAGCAATATAATCAAGATAAATATCAATGTTACTTTGTCTAACTTCGTTATTAAGATTTTCGATTTGTGTTTCAAGTTTCCACAAGTTTCCTGAGTTTGTGTCATACTCTTGTTGCAATTCATTATAACGTTTACGTTGAGATTCTGTATGTTTATTTGTTTTTCTCAAACCTTCGAGTTCTTTAGCAATTGCATTTTGACGTCTAATCATTGCTTGATACTGAGCTTGTTGTTGACTCAATAAGCTTTTATTTAAGTTTTGAATACCAAGTAATTGGTTACGATAAGCAACTGTGTTCTCGATTAAACGTTTCAAAACTGCTTCCGATTTATCAATCTTAGTTTGAGTTTGGTCAATTCTAAGACCTGCTGTATCTCTCTTATAGAGAGCATCTAATGAATTACCAGCACTTTCTCCAAACACAGGAATAAATTCTTGCATTGTCTGAATAGCTGGGGTGATACTAGGAACATAAGTACCTGCTCCACCTTCTCCTGAGCTACCAGAACCAGATTCGCCTTCACTTCCTGCAAATCCTCCTCCAAGTGCACCCATTCCATTAGTACCTCTTATTCCGAAGAGACTACCTAGACCAAGTTTTTGAGCTGTTTGTAACCACAAATCAATACCACGGTCTCTGCGTTGTGGGATAAGTGGGATGATTGCTTCTTCACCCTCTTCACCATGCCACGCAAGTTCAGGTGTATCAACGAATCCACCATTATAGTATCCGTGTCCACTATAAGCATTAACTAATGAACCATACCTACCGAGTGCATATCTGATTGAAGCAAGAATATTATCGAGAGGGGCGTAGATATTATTATATCCTGGCATTTTATTCGCTTGGAAAGTTGGGTCAATAACTTGCATAAGACCTTTAGATGGTGTTCCATTCACAGCATTAATATCCCAACCATTGATTGCCATTGGGTTACCACCAGACTCAGTTTGCATTTGATATAGCAATGCTTGCAAGTTTTGTGGTGTGAATTGACCAGTCATCATCAAAGCTTGTGAAGCTACGCCAGTCCATTGTTGAACACCTGCACCAGCGACACCAGCAGCACCTCCACCGCCTCCTCCAAATGCACCTGCTAAAGCAGAGAAGTCACCTGAAACGTAAGCTTTGATTTTATCTAATGTATCAAACACTCCACCACCAAAGTCTTTAAATACTTCCTTACCAAGTTCTTTGAGGTTTCCACCTGTCAAACCATTACTCAAACCTGCAATTACATATCCACCCAATTCCTCGAATACACGAGATGGTGAGTGAATACCTAATGCTGATTTGAATCTTGATACCATGTCATCAGCAAGCCTTTGGAGAGGACTTGAAGCTGAACTCATGTTATCACTAATACCCTTACCAATCTGAGCAGGGATTGTACTTGCTATTCCATATAGTCCAGCAGTTCCAGCACGCAAAGCATGTTGCATAGCTGTTGACATATTATTAACTGCACTGACGGAACTAGCACCCATTTCTCGTATTTCACGAACGACATTTTGTCTAGTCCATTCACCACGAGAAACAATATTTTGTGTTCCGCTATTCCAGCTACCAACCATTGAAGATGTAGTCTGACTTATTATAGATGGTAATATTTGTCTTACGGTATTCCAAATTCCAGTCAAAGATTGCACTACCGCAATAGATGTATTTTGATAGTTAATAAGTGAACTAGCATCGAAAACCATTTGTGCATTTACTTGAGCTATCGCAGTCGCAACCATCCCTCCAAAACTAGAGAGTATTCCAGCAACTTCGTTCATTTTGGTTTGAACTTGATTTTTTAAGTTATCAAGAGAGCTAGTGTCTACATTTCCAATTCTTAAACTAGAAGATAAAACCCCTTTCATATATCCCATATCTCCCGATACAGCATTTTTCATTCTCGTTGATTGAGCAATAATTTCATCGACTCTTTTTGCAAAATCTTCTGGCAATTCAAATGAACCTTTGACTGAAAATGAGATAGAGCCAGCTTTTGATTTTATATTATCAATTGCTGTTGAAGCTTCGGTCGCTCTCTTGGCAATATCTGCTAATTGTCCAGCTAAAGTTTGAACTAAAGGAGATTTTCCTAAAACATTTGTATCTAAAAGATTGCCTGTTGCACCAGTTTGATTTCCTATAGATTCAATCAATCTGCTCAAAGCTCCAGATTTATCTTGAAGGTCTTCAACCGAAGTTTTAGCTTGACTCAAATTATCTAAGTCCACTGGTAAAACCGCTGTTTTAAAAGTGATAGGGGTTTCAGCTTTTTTAGTGATATTATTGATTGTTTCTGTAACAGGATTGAGTCCTAATGTATCACCTTGGGCTTTGACTGTTACAGTTTTTCCATCACTTTGTTGAAGCTTATCTGTTTTTGCTTGAGCTGTATCTACAGAGCTACTATCTACAGCAACTTTTCCTTCTGTGGTTTGTCCAGCAGAATCGTGTAATTTATCTGCGGAATCTTTAGCTCCGTCAATTTTACCCTTTGCTTCGTCAGCTTTTGTTCCTGCTGTAGTAAATAAAGTATATTCCTGCCCATTTAGATTTACTTTGTAGGTAAATCCATCTACTTCATTACCAGTTTGAACAAGATGACCGCCTAATGCTTCAATCTCTTTGTTTGCTTCCACCATCCAAGTGTTTTGCTCACCCTTTTGATTTAAAGCAAATTTTAATTTACCTTGTTCACTTACGACTGTTTCAATATGTTCTCCGACATATTGAAATTGAGAGGATATTCCAGAAATCCATTGTTGCAGTGCGCCTTGGTCATCTGGAGCTTGTTGTAATTTCGAAAAGTTATCAGATAAGAATCCAGTTGCCATCTGTACTTTATCAAGAGAATTTCCTGTTGCATCAGCGGCACCTGATAACTCATATAAAGTTCTAACATTGTTTTCTGCATCTTTGAATCCAATAGACAAAGCACCAGTTGTTTTGTCTTTTATCACAACTAGCTTGTCTCCATATTTCTCTATCAAACCATTTAACTGGTCAAAATAAGATAATTTAGAGCCATCGAGTAATTGAAAACTTTTAACAAACTTACCACTAGCATCAGTTGTTATAGAAAATTGACCCTGTAATTGATTAAGATTTTCTTGCAATCCATTGAATAAATTATTTTCAGTATTTGTATCAGTTGGATTTTTTGTCATCTCATCAATAGCTTTTTTTAATTCTCCTGCATGTTTATCTACCTCTTCCTTATTCCCTTTTAAAGAGAAGATGAGTTGAGAGTTTACATCAGTCACTCCTTTTTTAGCATAAGACAACATTGTTTGGAGTATATTAAATGCTTCCTGAGACATGTCAGGAAAGGCTTCCCTTAATTTATCGGCTGGCATATTTGCTAGAGCTGAAATCTCTGGAGCAGATTTACCATTCATCGCTTTATATGCTTCATATATCTCTGTTGTTTTATTTCGTATTTGGTCAGAAGCAATACCTGTTTTTGCAGACAACTCATTTATTCTTGCTGTAACATCAGCTGAGCTGTTAAATACATCGATATTCAATCCCTTTAAAGATGATAAATATTCTAGTTTACTACTAACATCTTCTGACTCTCCATCTTTTAGTCCCAATAGTTCTTTTTGAGCATCTATGGCTTTATATGTTGAATTAGCCATATTATCAACATCATCAGAATATGACGTTAGAGCATCTGATGCTATTTGAGCTTTGATTTGTTGATTACCTAATTCAGTACCAAGCTCCATAGTATATCTTTTGGCATCGTTTGATGAGAATCCAAGATTTTCTAACTTAGTAATGAAGTCGGAGGTATTGAACTTATCAGAATTAGAAGCCATATCTGCGATAGCAGAAGATAATACTTTAATCTGTTCTGGTGCTTTTCCTGATTTTTTAGTCGCATCACTCATTGATGTACCTATTTTATCAAGAAGTGCTACTGCCTTTTCGCCACCACTTCCACCTATGCCAGAAACCTGTTTGTAAGCCTCGGTAACTGCTGTACCAAATTCTTTAACTTTACCTTTTAGATTTTCTTGAGACTTAGCGTAATCTTTTGATAATTCTTTACTATCAACAGAATATTGGTTTATCTTAGCGAAGGAATCAATCATTCCTTTTCCTGCTTCCGATACTCCTTTCATAGCCCCTTTTGATGTTAACCAAGCTTGTGTGTTTTCAGATATTTTTGTTGCATTATCTGCTAATTGTTTTGATATTTTACTTTTAGACTCGGTTATTTCCAAATCCATAGTTTTTATTTGATTTGGAATTTGTCCACTTTTATCTTTACCACTATCTAATACTTCTTGAAGATTCTTTATTTCTTTAGTATAATATTGTATGTTTTCATATTCTTTTTTATATTTAGCTTCTCTATCAGACATATCGGAAGAAAACTTCTTATCTTTTTCTTTTAGTCTCTCAGCATTTAATTTTGAAGTAGCTTCTGCTTCTTTTTTAATGGCTTCTGTTGCTTTCAAATGAGCATTACCATTAGCATCCGTATACGCTATTGCATTTGGTAGAATATTTGCAAGTTCTTTTACGGTATTATTATATTCTTCTTCTTGTTTAGAATCTAATTTACCAGATTCTTTGACTTTATTTAATTTGTCATATTTAGCAATAATGTCATCAAAATTATTTCCATATTTATTAAACTGTTCAATGGATTTATCTACATTTGAATTGTATTTATTTATTAAGTCTTCTTGGTGTTTTTTGGCTTTGATTATTTTTTCTGTAACAAAACCAATAGCAGCCACAAGAGCTGTTAAACCTAGCGTTACACCTGCTGTAGATGTTGCAAATGTCAACATTGCAGAACCAACCCCCTTAAGAGTTGCTTTTGTTGCCATCAGTGATGTTGATAAGAAACCTTGCTCAACACCAAGTCTCTTCGTTGCTGTTTGAGCCGTTTTCATTTCGGTAACTGTCTTACTGAATGAACTATCGAAACTTTCAAAGATTTTTGTAAAACCTAGTTTTTCCGATATCCCCATAGACAATAACTGTACTTCATCATTAAGATACTTAAGAGAATTTTTTGAATCAATACTTTTTTTAGCTACACTAGAAAGACTTTTTCCTAATCCTCCAAAAGTAGAACCTAATAACGTGACAGTTCCAAGCATCGCTGGTAATGCACCAATATTCCCAACTAATTTAACTGCAACATCTCCAAGTTTTGCTAGAGAATCTATCCCTATCATCATTCCGTCAGAAAGAAAAGCTTTACCAATGGCTAATGCCAATTCAGTAAATCGAGTTTTTAATGCGTTAACTTTCGCTTCGAAAGATTGCATGTAAACGCCTTGTTCTTTCATCGCTGAATTACTAGAGTTTAAACCTGCATTTGTTGCATCTAGTCCCATTTGCCAATTATTCATGTACGCTAGGAAACGTGACAACTGGTTACGACCTGCAATTGTTACACCAATATTTTGTTGTTGCTCTGCTGTAAGACCACTCCATTTACCCGCTAATTCTCCTAAGATATCATTAACAGGTTTCATTTCCAATCCATTATCACCCATTTTCCGAATAGAAATTCCCACTGAATCTAAAATATCAATAGAGGGTTGCATTGTTGTTATGCGTGAATAAATTGTTTTTAAAGAGTTACCGATTATAGCACCCGATTCTTGGGTAACTGCACCAATTGCAGTTGTAGCACCTGCAACTTCTTCCATCGAAACCCCAAATGTCTTGGCTGTACCTCCTGCTTTTGATAGAGATTCAGCAAGTTGTTTTGTTGAGATTGAGTAATTGTTATCTATTTCATTTAATGCATCTACAATATGAAGAGATTCGTCTGCTGATATGTTGAAAGCATTCATCGTTCCAACTAAACTAGAAACCGATTCATCAAGGTTCAAATCTGAAACATTAGACATAATTACGGCTGTCTTTGTTGCAGTTAATAATTGTTGTTCCGACAAATCACCAAAAGTTCGAGAATATTCACCCAATGCATCCAAAATATCATGAACGTTATTTCCTAACTCTTTAGATTGTGTTATAGCACCAGTTAGGAGATTGTCTGTATTGATTCCTGTACCAGCAACACGTTGGATTTCAATCATTTGTTTATTGGTTTCCATTATCTCACTACTAATACCTTTAAACCCATTAACAACAGCGAATATTCCTTGCATAGACAAGATATAACCAGGGATGCGTTTCATGGCAATTCCCATTTGTTCCATAAATCCCAATGATTTATTCTCATTGTCAACAATGGCTTTCCCAGTTTCTTTAACAGCCATCTGAGTTGCTGTTTGGGATTTATTCATCTGGAAGGTATAGGCTTCTACAGTTTTCCCTGTCCCAGCCATTTTAACTTTTACTTCATTTACAGCTTGTCCAAATTGATTTGTTTTTTCTGTTACCGAAATAGTGTTGACTTCGCCTTGTTTTAATTCTCCAAAATATCTCTTTAAGGCAGAAGTGTCAACTGTTCCGCCATTTAAAGCCCCGAAAATTCCACTTTGAATATTCTTTAGTTTAGGATTACTAGCACTTGCACTAATCAATTCAAAGTTACGAATCATATCTTTTTGGTCACGTTTTGCTTCATCTAGTTCTAGTGATAAAGTCCTACCAAGTTGTTTTACTGCTTCAATAGATGTTTTTGATGCCGTACCTAATTGGTCAATAGCACTGCTTGCTTCTCCATTGCCATATCTTCCAATGTCTTTTAAGCTTTGAATTAATTTCTCTACAGCACGTTGCTGTTGAGCCATACTAGTAACTGCACTTGAATTACTAGAAGCCATTTGGATTTCTTTAAGAGAAAGTTGTGCTGTCTTCAACCTCATAAGAGACTCTGTTAAATCTTTTACGCTATTAGACTGATTCTTAGTTGCATTTATTTGAGCAAGAATATCGCTAGTTCGACTCATTGCTTGTTGTTGGTTTGCACCACCAGACATATTATTTCTGATGCGATTATATTGTGCTTCTGTTTCCTGCAATGATTTAATGAGTTTTTCACGAGTTCTGAATACTTGTTCGTCACTCTTATATTGTGCTTGCAATGCTTTTAATCTTGAAGATGTCGCATCTAACTGGTGTGAATCCATATTGTTTAGATTTGCACCTAACTTCTTAATTTCTGCCGATGCTTTAGAAACATCTGGAATCATTGAAGATATTGTTTGGTTCAAGTTTCTTTGTAGAGCTTCACGTTTTTGTTGAGCAACTACAAGTTCTTTTTCAGCTCTAATAGCTTTATTAAGACTTTCAATTTCCCCAGTAGAGATGAATTTTTGGTCTTTAAGTTTATCAAACATACCAACTGAATTAGAGTCTTTAAGATTTGTTTTTAAGACTTTAACAGTTTCACTGAGAGATTCCATTTGTCTACGAGCTTTATTTGTTTGAGCTTCCATCTTATTGACTTCTGACTCTTTCATCAACTCAAACCCACCAGTGTCTTTGAGTTTAAACATAGCTGTATACATTTCGCCAGTTTCTTTTTTAACTGTCGCTGACATTGTTTCTACATTTGTTGTATAATCACGAAATACTTTAGTTGAAAACTCTCCACCACCAAAAGCTTCTGTCATGTATCTTTTAACATCTGTAAGGTTGTTTTTGATATTGGCTGTAGTCTTATCACTCATGATATTACCAGCTTCACTGTCAGAAACCTCTTTTACTTTTTTAAGAGCTGTTGCATAGTCTTTTTCAAAATCATTAATAATCTTTTTGATTTTACCAAGTTCGCCTGCAATACGAAGAGCAGAGCCATTGACGTCAACATCAACATCTAACTTAATAGGTCTAATGCTAGGAGACTTCTGAATCTTTGCTTGAATTTGTTGAATTTGGTTACTGAGGGTTTTAATAGAACTATCAATAGTAACATCAAGCTTAATAGCATTTTGAATTGAAGAAGAAGTATTAATTTTGTTTTGTAATTCTTTAAGTTTAGAGTTGATATCTTTGATATTGTCTGACAACTCTACACCAATTTTAATAGAGAGGTCTTTGTTCCCATTGATTAAAGACTGCAATCCTTTTTTGATTTCTTCTGCCGAACGTTGTTTGTCTATACCAACAGCAATATCTATTTTGTTGGATTTTAATATTGCTTGTAATTGATTTGCCAAGTTTCACTCTCCTTTAATTAAAATAATGCGTCTATTTCATCTTCATCATCTCTTACGATATATATTTCCGTTGTGCTAGACGAATTATGTCCTAGTAATTGCTGAACAGCTTTGATGTCTTTTCCATCTTCGACAACACTATTAGTCGCCCTAGAGCTTCTGAGTAAGTGAGGATGAACTTTTTTACCGAGGAATTTACCCCATTGTGTACACCAAGCGTTAAACATGTCTGGTGAAATTTGTTTATATTCACCTGTTTCTTTAGAGCGAGAAACGAACATGTATTCACAATCATCTTCTCCACGTTCTTCAATCCATTTTTGAAGAGCAACCATTGCATCTTCACCGAATTGGAATTTTCTTATTTTTCCTGCCTTACCACGACCTTTAGCACGTATGCTGTGAGTCATATAATAGTTTTTCTCAACCCCTTTTGGATTGACATACTTATTGTATTCAACTACCTCTTTCTTGAGCTGGCGTGACTCTTCTCGTCTACATCCAGTTTGATAAGTATAAGTAAGATAGGCTAATTGTTGCCACCTTTTAGTATCCATTAAGTGTTGAGTTAATTTCTTAATTTCAGCACTTGTCAATGGAATTTTTTCTTTCTTCTTCTGATTACCTACATTTGGAACAGCTTTTGTAAATATGTTCCGTACATCAGGGTACTCATCAGACCAGAATGCTTCAATGTGTAAGTAGAATGCACTCACAACACTTCGTTTAAATTTAATAGCTGAGTCACTCAGACCAATATCTACTAATTTATTTTGATACCTCATTGCATCACGAATTTTTAATTTTGTAACAGGTTTATTACCTAGTTCGTCATAGACAAACTTACAAAAGATATATAGACCAGATTTATATTGCTTTAAAGTCTGGTCACTCTTTTGTGATTGTCGTAAAAAATCTTCTACCAATTCAACTGTGATAGGGTCTGCAAGTTTCTTAAATTCCTCATCTGAGAAACCAATAATCTTTGCATTTTTTTCGTAAAGTTTCATTGTTTACCACCAGTCCATTTTATTTCTAATTTTATATTATCAGGTAAAGCTCTGCTTATTTCAGACTCAACTCTCTCTATGATATGCAATGGCGGTGAATAAGCGAACCTGTCAGGTTTAGCACCAAAAGAACCCCAACCATCATTCATTGCCATAAATACGTTACGCTTAGCTCCACCTTTGTTAAAATCATATTGTTTCATATAACTGTCTTCAAATTGAACGCTGATTTCAAGAGTACCATCATGTTTTAAAGCAACCTTTTTATCAAGTTTGATACCTTGACGTGTTCTGCCTGTTCTGACATATTGCTTTGGAGTATATGAATGAAGGTATTCATCCCATTTACTAAGAAATGATTTATGCAAGTCTTGACCTAATTTATTTAATTCTTTTTTGTAGTATTTTTTGGCTTCATCTTCAAGTTCTCTTTTTAAAGATTCTACAACTTGGTTAGCCCAAACATCAATATTTTCCATTCTTACACTCCAAAACAAAAAAAATGATTGAACTAAAAATCCAACCATTTTTTTATTAATCTTTCACTTAAATGTTAGTTATTTAGTGGTTATCTTATTTTTTATTGTCTTTTTCAATTTTTTCAATTTGTAAACGTAATTCTTCTGTCTTTTTAGTAATTTCATCTGTTTCACTAGAAATTTTATCTGTAATTTCTTTAATTAAAGATTGAATAGATTCGGGAAGATTTTCGGCAATATCATTAAAAATTCCAACATCCATTAAATCAATCAAGAAATTTTGTTTGTCTTCGATTGTTTCACCGACTTCAAAATCGGAGAACACAGCAAGAATGTCTGCAACTACGAATGAACCTGCAATAATGTCAAACTCATTTTTGAACCCTTCATTTTGTTTATATAGCTCCATGATGAGACCATCTTTGTTTTCATCTTCTGAAAGAAAATATGAAAGATTTTCTCGAATCTTAGTCTCAATTTCTGCTTTTTTACTTTCGGTAGGTACAGTATCAATATTATAGTAGAACTCTTCACCATCAATCGTAACTCCGACTTTCATAATTCCACGAGACTTTTTAATCTTCGCTTGAATCTGAGCAGGTGTTAAATGTTTGGCTGTTTCTTTTTTAACTGTAGTTTTAGTAGTTTTTGCCTTAGTAGTTTTCTTAGGTTTTTCCTCTTGTGTGATATCAACGATTTTTTTATCTGTCAAAGTGATTTCTCCTTTAATTCTTTCTTATTACTATTATACCATAAAATGAGAAGAAGCGCAAATGCCAATTATGCACTTCCCTCATCACCCTTTAGCTGGGATTCTAGTTCCTTTATTCTTTTCTTTAAATATCTATTCTCTTTGGTTAATATTTCAATCTTATCGGCTAATTCCTTTTCCATCCTATCTTTTTCAGCAATGATTTGAGCCTTATCATACCTTATCGTCATGTTATCATTCTTTAGGATTTCATTCTCTTTTTCAATCTTATCAACCCTCTCTACCAGATGGTTGTATCTTTCATCTGACAAATTGATTTGAGCTGTCATTTTATCTATCAAGTCGTGCTCAGCCGTCTTTCTTGAATTGAACTGATTAAATAATAACCCTAAGAGTGCAACACCGCCAGCACCACCAGCCCACTGTAATATATCAATCAGTTTCATATAGGAATACACTCGCTTTCATCATATATATTAATTGAACAATTATAGGTATGATTAGTATATGTTTTAAGTTTGGTGTTTGTGATAGTCCTAAAATTAATTGGTTAAGGTATATCCAGCCCCAAACAATAGTAAGCAAAAATACTACTTTTCTATATATCTGTGTTTTATTAATATACACAATGGCGAGAACTCCTAAAGATATAAAAAGAAGAGAAAAAAGAATGTCGAAGATTCTATTCTCGGAAAAAGTAATAACAACTATCTTGGTATTGATAAAGTCTTTCAGAAGACTAATTATTCCAATCACTATGGTAACGAATGAAACTGTCCAATTAAACATCATTAAACTTTTAATCTTTGAATCTCTGTATGCTTTAATAATTTTGAAAAAATCGTCATTCATATCTTCCTCCTTTCAAACAAAAAAAAGGACTGAGCTACTTAACAGCCCAGTCCTTATGTAGCGTATTATCTATTAGACAATAGTGAGAGAGTACAAGTCAGTTGATTCACCGTCACGAAGAATGTCAAGGTTGAAGTCGAATGTAGAAACGTTTTCAGCATCCATTGTGAACGTGAAACCAGCTTGAAGTTGTGCTTTAGGAATCATGAATTGTGCAACACGGTCTTTACCAGTAGTGTTGTCACGTACAATTGTATCACCAATTACACGGTAAGCACTAGGGAATTTATCAGATACGAATTTAACTGTTTTAGCAGAAACAGGTGCTTTGTATTCATAATATGCTGAAACGGTTGTTTGACCATCCAAACCTGTAACGTTAACGCCTGAAACTTTAGCAGTAGACACTTCTTTACCATCTTTATCAACGATTGTTACTTTTGTGCTTTCTGATGGAGTTTCAGATAGAGTTGCTGTATTAGTCTTAACATCAAGTTTTTCACGTTTGTACAAAGTTGTACCAGCTACAACTTCTGTACCAGCAAGAACAGCCATTGACTCTAGTGAAAGCAAAGCATCTTGCATTTGAAGTGTTGCTGTACGAGAGTAGTTCCAAGTCATAAGTTTTGCATTACCACGACCACCAGTAGCATCAGTTGTTTCTGAAGCGTTTTCGATACTTGAAGTTTTCAAAGTATCGAAGAACAATACTGGTTTACCAGTTGCGATATCGAAAAAGATTACGTCTGCGACTTCTTTAATACCAAATTTACTCATTATTTAGTTCCTCCTAGGATTTATTGGGGTGCTCCCCAATCTGAAATTTCATTACCGCCATACATCGATGCTTTGACAGACATTTTATATCCTTCAATTGCATATAGGCGAGAATGTTCATCGTATAGTTGATAGAGAGTATATTCTAAAACATTAAGTTTATTTGTTGAAGGACTCATTGCAGTTACAGCACTGATAATATCCGCAATATCACGGCTACTATCGGCTTTTTCTTTTGCTTTGATTTGTTCAACTTTTTCTCTGTTTCTTCTAAGTTTCTCTAACATTTTTTTAGCTTTCTCATCATAAGGGTTTTCTTCGTTATCAGTTTTGCTATCTGCAAATCCATTAATTACTTTAACTTTATTTATGATTGTAGAGAAAGTTTCTTTGTCGATAAGTTTAACGTCTTCATCGGACGAGAGATTTTTATACAATAGTCTATCGTACTCTACCTCAATAGACCCCTCTGGCAAGCCAAGGACAAACTCTAGTGAGCTTGTAAAAATTTTTTTATACTCATCATCAGTACAAACCATCAATTGCATATCTAAAGCTGTTAGCTGATTACGCTGTTGATATAACTCCATATAATTAGGTGAGTCAATAAACATTTTCATAAAATCATCAACATCTCTCAGGATATTGCTGACACGAAATAAATACTCACTAAATCCAATATTGGAAATTTCTTTGAGCTTAAATTGTTTCAGGGATAAAAAATCGTTGACTCGAATACTGTTTCCTAGTATTAAATTTAGTTTATCATCTACTTGAATCAACTTTATCACCACCCTTTTCAATAGCAATAGTGTCTAAGTAAACTCTTATACATTCAAATTTGCTATTTACTGTAAGATGTGTAAAACCAATTGGTACAGGTAGTTTATCTACTCTTTCTTTTGTCAAGATTTGATTAATTCTGTTCATTAAACCATAGGGTCTAATTATTTTAACTTTTGATTCAGAATCAGAAGTTAACCACATATCGTGAGAACAAATTATATCTAAGTTCAACTGACTCTTAGAATAAACCCCTTCTTTACTTAACGTACCATCTGAAAAATATATGCGAACAAAAATTCCTTCGGAGATTGCAGGTTCTGGGTCGAATGGGTAAGCTTTGATTTTTTGATTATCATCTTTTTCTTTGATAATAAGTCCATTTTCAAAGATTTCTTTTGCCTTCTTGTCGAGTGGTCTCCCCAAAGCTTTAGCATCTTTAAAATATAATAACTTAAAGATATCTTCATCTTCTTTGAGAGCATCCATAATACGAACAATAGCTGTACTCATTTTATCAATTGTATATGCTTGGATTTCAGCTTGTTCATCCAACATCATTTGATAATTTTTAGTAGGCATTCCCATTACCAGCCACCCCTTTCATCTTCATCTTCGCTCTTTACATTCCATATATCTTGATACGCTATTCCAGTTTCAAAGTTATCTTTCGCATCATTTCTTATATCTTCTTTGAGTGTAAGTTGTAAAACACCATAGTAATCACTATCGACATAACTGATATCATCAACATGCTCAAGTTTATACGCTTTGCTACCACAAATAAATCTTTGACCTAATCTCAAGGTAGTTGTAGACTCATTTAATTCTACTGCAACGAGTATTTTCCCAACTGGTGTTTTGACGTCAAAGACATTATAAGCTAGTCCAGCATCATTTGCTTTAGAGCCTGAACCTAAATATGAAGTAGATGTTATTGAGGGAATATCAATTATCTTCCCAGAAGTATCTTTCCATCTTAGGGTGTCATTTATCTTACCTACTCTTAGTTTGATATCATCAACAGTCGAACCAAAGGTATCATAAGCAAGCCATTTATCCCCATCAAACTCTAGGATATTTCCGACTTTATACAATACATTTGGTTTAAAAAGGATGTTTCTCAACGTTCCTTGTCTGTCAATTTCGATTACACGAATATCTTCTTCAACAAAGCTTTCTTTATCTGTACCCATGTTGGTAAAGATTTTAGACCTTCTGTAACTTGTTGAAGTTTTGAACTTTTTATTTTTAAAGTAATGAGTATTCTTACGAAGGGAATCACCTACGTCAGTACCATTAGCTTCCAGCCTCTTTTTATATACTTCAAAGTAGTCCATATTAGTCCACCATTTTCGAAGCTAAAGATTTGGAAATCTCTATCGCTTTAAAAACCTCTCTTTTTACTGTATCTTGATTCGCAGTTTTTTTGGTCTCATTTTGAAGACTAGAGATAACTGCAATAAGTGTTACAAACTCTGACAGCTTATAGTTAATATAAGATTCAAGACCATCTAATTCGATTATTAGAGATGAGATATAAGAATCTAAGTTAGCGTTATTTTCTTCATACAATGGTAGTATTTTAAAAACACTATTCACATTTTTTACTTCAAAATATTCTACTAATCTTTTGTTATCTTTTATCATATACTGCACCTACAAACGTATATTTTGTAACTTTTACCGCTGTCTCTCTTTTAATCTCTTTATAAAAATCTTTTAATTGGTTAATTTGATTTGCTTGCGAAAGTATCTTAAAATCAGAATCACTAAGAGCTTGCTCAAGAGTCTCATTTCGAATCATGATTTGTTTGAAGTATTCTACAATCATAAGCATTGCTAGAATTTCAACTTCTAAATTAGTAAGGTCTGCGTTGATATTGACTACTTTTGGTAAAGTTTTCTCACCATCAGCATCTGTAGACAAGTCTTTCGGACATTGTACAAACTCAGCACTTGCTGTTCTGTAATATCCGAATAAAACTGATTCTACATAGTCTTTATCATCGAGGAACTTATAGTCTGAAATTTTCTGCAAGAAACTACTATAAACTCTTGTGATATTAGTTGACATATTTTATTTCCTTTCGATTATTATTTGATTGGCAAATTATCCTCGAATGAAATATCATACTCATCTTCAAAAGTTTTAACAATGAAAGAACTATCTAACTCACCAGTATTGTATCGTTTTTTAGCTTCGTCAAAAAGTGTAGTACGCATTTCTTTTGGAAGTTTTTGAATTACTTCTCGGATATCATCTGTACGCATTTCTAAAATTTGGTTTACTCTAGCTGGTGTCAAGAAGTTTGTATAAGCAGATTCAAGATTAAACTCTTTGATAAGGTCTTTATTAAGAATAATAAACCATCCATCAATAAGAGCTTCTCGAGCCAAATTATTCATAGATTTCAATTCTTTATAAGGCATTTTGTTTTTTTGACCGAAGCCACGGAACTCAAAAATTCCATTACCTACTTGTGAGGTGTGAAGCAAACGTCCATTAATCCCAGCCATGACCGTAATCAAGTCATCATCTTTGAATTTACTTTTTTCTTCTGCGATAGCTTCTAAATCAAACTCATCTAGTGATGTATCTCCAGATTCTCTGACTACGTTCTCTTTAGTTTTTTCTTTCTTTAAAATAGCTTCTAATTGTTTAAAGTTTAAAGGTTTTCCATTTTCGCCAGTAAAGTCTGCTTTACCATATGCGTAATCTCTCACCAACTCTTCTTTAATTTCTTTAATTGTTGCCATTATCTGTAATCTCCTTATTCTCTCTTAAAAAAACATATTAAAAAGGGGATAATCCCCCTTTTTAATATTAGACTGCTTTAAATTTAATGAAACCGAATTGACTTGATGGTACTGTAGCAATACCAAGTTTTTGAGTCAAAAGGTATTCTTTTTGAAGGTCATCACGATTCATTGATTCGCTTTCTTCAACGTATGCTTCACCTTCATTAACGACTTTAACAAATTTGTCATTAGTTTGTGGCAAGAGCAAGATAGCATCATTATCAAAGATAAAGTCAGTAGTTCCCTCTTTGTGCAAAGCTGGAAGTTCTTTAGCTTCGATACCAGCGATACGACCATAAAAAGCTTGTTGGTTGCGTTGGTTGTTTGAAGCATCAGATGGGAATTTGATATCAAGATTGCTCAAAGCAAGAGCAGTACCATAGATAACAACTTGAGCACCAGTACGTGCTTCCAAGTGTTTTGCAACTTCTAAAATTTGTTTCTCAGTTGGAAGTCCACCACTTACAGTTACACGGTAAGGTGCACTTGCACCACCTTCACGGAAGTTTTTAAGAATTGCTTCGTAAACATCTTCCTCAATAGATTTAACCATTGACTCACCAACTTTACGAGCCATTTCTAAGAAGTCTACACGACCAGCCATGAAACGGTCAAATTCTTCATAGATTTTAACTCCACGACGTACAGTTGGAACAGAGAAGCGTTCACCTTCACGGTGACGTTGACGTCTAAGGTTACCGTTACCATCTGAAATTACAGACACACGGAAGTTAGAGTTATCTGGGATATAAAATTCATTTTTATCCCCAAGTGCAAGGTTGCGGTAGTCAATCAAACCGTCAAGAATATTTGTAAATCCTTCGTTGACTGTTATTTCAATAACTTCTTCAATAACTTCAAAGACTACATTTTTGTGCTTACGGAAAGTCTTAGGAGAGATTGGTTGCCCAACTTCTACTTCAAGTAATTCGTAAAATCCTTTACGAAGAGCTTCCGATGGTGTTACGTCTTTAGCTGAGAAATCTTTTGGCAAAGTGCCATTTACATACATTTTAGCTAATTCTACAAGAGCTTTTGTTTCCATTAAAATTTTCCTCCTAGGTTATCTTGGTTTTCTATCTTCTTACTGAACTTGAAGAGTCCAAGCTTTTTCAACTCGGTCGAGTGTATTTCCAGCGTCTGCAATAACTTTCAATGTCAATTGATTTGGTTTTGGTGAATCTTCTTTAGCCAATCTACCAGTTTTAACTGTAAGTGTATTACCTACGGCTAAATCTCCATGAGAACCAAGTGTGATTGCTTGGTCAGTTACTGTGATAATATCTCCACGTTGAAGACGGTATCCACGAACAATTTTACCTTCTTCGTTTTTGAAATCACGCATGAAAAGTTTTTCATCATATTGAAGCTCAGGTGCGTGTAACATAACCGTATCTTTAGTACCGTCTGTTGAAACTACACCATATTTTGCTTCACCTGCACGACCAACCCAGTCACTTTTCTTGTCTTTAACAAACCCATCAATATCAACAAACAACCCATTTGCATAGTTTTTTGTAAGGGTTGTTTCTGAGTCAAATGCAACAACAGATTCCAAGTTACCGTTTGCGCCACTTAATACTTTATCTAAATTAACGATTGCCATTAATTATTCCTCCTATTAATGTCTTTTCTTAGTTAAACAAATCTTCAAATGAATATTGTTTTTTATTTGTTTCTTCTGGTTTGATTGTAATTTTAGCAAACTCTTTTGATGTATTTTTTTCTACTGGTTTAGCCATACGACCAAGCATTTCAAAAAGTTTTACTTCAAGAGCGTCTGTGTTTTCAAACGCAGAATAATCAAGTTCTTTTACAGCAGATTCATCTAAGCCATAAGTTTCAATGAATGATTCAACTTTATCGTTGCATTCACGAACATGATTATCTAATTCAAATTTACCATTTTTAGCTTTCAAACCTTTGATTTCCTCTTTGAGTTTTTCATTTTCTGATTTCAACTCTTCGATTTGTTTTTCTAACTTTGCAATGGTTGCATTGTCAGGTGTCTCAGATTTTTTTGCTTTTTTAGGTTCATCCTCTTTGGCTTTAGCTTTGGCTTTTTTATCTGCATCAGCTTCTGCTTTAGCAAATTCTGCCAATTCTTTTTCAACCTCTTCAACAGGAATTTCTGCGTAATTTTTAACTTTAGCTGAAAGTTCTTCTTCTGTCAAAGAAAATTTTGCGAGTAAGTCTTCTAATTTCAACTTTGGTTCTCCCTTCTCGATAGTTTCGATTTCGTTTAAAGCAAATTTTAAATCTTTAAACATGTTCTGCATACTTTCAGTTAGTGAATCATCTTTTGAGTATGTTTGAACTTTGGCATCGTCAAATGCTGGTCTTACATATCCAGCTCCGTTCTTAGCGATGCCAAGCACACATAGTGCCGTGAAATAAAAATCAGTAATGTAATCAATACCATCAAGAGTGTAATATTCATTAACTGTGATTTCCATTGACTGACCAAAATCATCTGTAGATAAAGCAGAAACAAGTTTCTCATCTCTATTCCAGATTAAAGCGTTATCAATAACAAGATATTCTCTTCGGATTCCATCTTTATCTACAATATTTTCCCAAGAAAAAACTGCACTTTCAGGCACAACACCGATTGGAACTGTTTTTGTTTTAACAACAATCTTATCATCTTCTACAACAAGACTACGTTCATGTCCACCAAAATTTTCATCTTCTTCGCTAAAATAACCAACGATTGGAATATTTTTTAATGAAGGAACAGCCTTTTCAACATCCCACTTACTAAAAGAAGAACGGTTTGGGTTTTCTCCATGATACATAACCGTTACTCTAGCTTTTGAAAATAGTGGACTTAAACTCTCCGTGATTTCAAAGTTAATCATTTTAGAGTTTAGGATTTTAGTATTATCTACCATTTCTTATCTCCTTACTGCGTATTTGCTGGCTTATCTTTAGCTCTCTGCGTCTCATCGCTGTCTTTATTGCCAGTAGTTTCGTTAGTAGGTCTTCCGTTTTCTTTTCCCTCTTCTTTTATTGCATTTTCTGCAATATCAGAACCGCTTGTATTAAACGAAGAACTTAATGGAGTCATAATTTCTGGTAGGTCAAGCATTTCATTTTCAACCTTAAGTAATCCAGTAAATGCTACTGGGTCAATTCCCATAAGTGATGCAAGATAAACCTTAACTGGGAATCCATACTGAGCATCCGTGATATATCTATCATGTGCTTCTTTTTTACTAAAATGTGTTACTTCTAACATTGTTGCTTTAAAGTATTTAGACATACCATTTAACAACATATATCTATTCAGCCAACGCTCAAGTTGATTGAGGATTCCGAAAATAAACTGTTCATCAGTTGCAATACTCATTGCAATACCTTGTGAAGTTTTATTATCAGAAGAGAATAAAATTTGACTTACTCCTGCATTGTCCCAAAAGTTTTTAGTTGCTTTTTCAACACTATCGTCTGTTGAACTGTCTTTATCAAATGACACAGTATCAATTTCCATTGGAGATGTTACAACACCCACATTGTCAGGAACTGTCATTGATAATGCTTCATGGAAATAATTCATCATCGGCATATCCAACGTGAAGTCATTATTATCATTACTAGAACGTGTTTCAAGTTTTTGAATCAATAACTTATAGTTTTGGAGTTCTGCTTTGTCATTTCGCAAATCTTTAAATGAATGAATATCATAAATACTATCAAATGTTCCTGCAAATGGTGGCACAGGAATTAAACTAGACTCATTGATTTTAATACAGATACTATTTTTATCTTGAATTTCATACCAGTTGGAAGCACTTTTGTTATTTCCTTTTTTCATGGTATTATATTGATTAACAGCATCTTGAATTTCTTGAGGGTAATAATCTACTATATCTGCACTGACTAATGCATCCAAGTCAATTACATAGTTGTAAACACCACCACTAACTGAACTAATTTTGCATATATCATTAGGAAACTGTTGAATCATTACTGATTCTTTATCGTCAATAACATATCCATAGAAGATATCTACTGTCATCGCTAATTTAACTATTTTACTAAAGTTATATTTAGGGTTTAGACGAGATAAAAATTCTGTAACTGTTACTAGTTCCTTTTTTAATTTATTTTCATTTGCTGTTGAAATATCTTTAAACGGAACTACTGAATAAGCATACAAAGGCATGTTTGCATAGAAGTTTAATAATCTTTGATATTGTTGACTTTGAACTGCCAAGTCTTCACTAACTTTTCGTAATGTCTTTTGATTCCCCTCGTTTCGATATTCTTTGACTACCTTACGAACTTTACTTTGACTTGAAGCTAGTGAACCTACTGGTGCTCCAAAGACAGGTGTTCTATTGTCATCACGCAATATTGAAATTTTATTGTTTCTCTTATTGCTATAAGAACTAATAGATTCCACATCAATCATACTAAGTCTTTTCTTCTTATTTTTAGCCAAACTTATCTCCTTTCTATCTTATTTTATTTAAATCTTTTATAAATAGGTGCTTTGATTTTCATGAAACCTTGTGCATCATCATCTGGTCTCTTTCTTTTTCTTTTGCTTTCTGATTCTTCTAAATAAATCCAATATAAACCATAAGCAAAAGCAGAGTACCTATCTTTTTGTATTTTTTGAGATACTTGTTTAACAGTACCTGTATTACCATTGTTTACATATTCGAGGTTCATGATTTCATCAACCAATCGGTCTGTCTGAATAAATGGTAATAATTTATCAGCTTCTTTTCGTGGGTCTTTTTCTTTGATACTTGCTTGAATCTTAGACTCTGAAGTTAATATTTTAACATCATTGTTCGCAAATGTAGCCATGAAGTGGTTAATGATATTTGAGTTCTTAGTACCTTTCTTTTGAGCAGATACTGCAAAAATCATAGGAATACTATTTGGTTTCTTATACTCAGCGTAACCTTCATCATTTACAACACTATAAGGAGGGTTATCATCAATCTCACTTGTTAGATAATCGACCAATCCCCAACCCATACCATTGATATCGACGCAAAGAATTGTCGCATTAAATTCGTTTACTTTTTGTTTCAAGAACTTAGCTTGATTCTCAAAGTGACTACCTTGCATTGTGAAGATATTAACTAAATGCTTAGTATAAGTTCCATCTCCTCTATCCTCAATACGTATTACTGCCAAAGAACTATTGGCTGTGTTACCAGTTGTTGCTCTAGCTACGTCATATGATAGAACGAATCTTACATTAGGATTCTTTTTATCTTCGCTATTAATTTTCCACATTGGTTTCTCTAAAACACGAGCTTTGCTTATTTCATCTGCTGAGACTAATGATTTTTCACTAGAACCAGTAAAGACAGACCTAAACTCACGTTCAAATGATAGTGGGCTATATGTAGGGTCTTCAAGTTTTTCATTAACATCATCTATATCAAGCGTTCCAAAGTGCGTCCCCATCTCGTAACTTGTTCCAAGGACGATTGTTGGTTTACCCTGTTCCATTTCTTCATACAATGCTTTAAACTTATCATAACAATAAGATTGCTTGTGAGAAGCTGTTGTCACATAGGCTTCCGTTTTAGAGTATTCATTTTCTTTATCAACACCATGACCTATGACGTTACGTGCTTGTGCAAGCATTGGACGTATAACCTCATTAATTGTTTTTGCATCCATACGTTCGTCAACGATTTCCTCTAAGGTGATTCCTTGTGCACGCAAACCACGTGAACTTTCACCTACCGTAAGGGTATCTAGTGTTGAACCGTTTTTGAAGACTAATTTAACATAATCTTTTTCAAATTTACATTTATTGAAGATTAACTCATTTTTAAGTAATGGATAGTCTCTCCAAAATTCTTCGAATTTAGATTTAACTACTTTTGCAGATTGTTCTTTAGTTGGCATTGCTACTGCCAAGGCATTGTTTGGATATAGAATACATTTAACATAATTTGAAAGAAGTTCAATATATGTTTTAGAAATCCCACGACTTGCTACAATCCCAACTCTTTTATAACGAAAGAAAGTTCTCATATAAACTCTTTGGAATGGAAGTAAATCAAACATTGTGGATTCTGTTTTAATATAATCTATAAATCTGTCTGGATACATTCTGAAATATGAAATCATATCTCTAAAACCATCTTTGACATCTCCAAAATTATCATTAAATTCTTTAACTGATAACATTTTTAATTCTCCTCGTCATCAGCTATAATCTCAGGTTCTCCCTCTGATGTATCATGAACACTAAAATCAATATCTTCTGATTTGATATCATCTCTCCAAGCGTGGTCAACTTCAACATCTACTGGTTGGTCAGAAAATCTTTGTGCCCATTGTTTGTATCGCATCAACATAAGGTCAATGTCATCAGGATTTGTTTCAACAAGATTTGGTGGAATAAAGCCTGAATCACGTTCAATTTGAGCAACGATTTGACCAAAACTTGTAACACCAGTCTTCTCTGAACTATCCTTTTCGTCAATAGGCTGAAATCCAGAAACTTTTAATTTATTCTGGAATGACTTATCTAGCTTATCATAATCACCAATATTATCATTACTCAAAGCCCTTTGCTTCTTGACAGACAAAACAGACAATTCATACAAGAGATTAATAGCACTTGTATTTTCAATAGTGAAATCATTTTTCATGTCAACGAAATATTTCTCTAATTCAAGTATTTCGTCATCATCAAAACTTGAATCTTTTCTGAGCCACTTTTTACGTAACTCATCAGTCAACATAATTTTTGTACCATCGTTAGCTAAGATAAAAACTGTTCCGTCTTCCTGTGAATCAAAGAGTTTATCAAGGTCTTTAGATTCTTTTTCAGTAGCACGTTCCTCTTTATTGAAGGCTAAGTATTCATCTTCTAATTTAAATTTGTTGTCTTTCTTGACTTCTAAGGTCAACTCTGAGTCTGTGTATGAAAGTTTTTTATATCTTACTTGATTCATAATCTTAAGATATTCTAAGATTGTTTCTCCTTTGCGTTTAATAGCCGAAGCCCAAGGGGTCTTCATAAGAGGAACATCAACTTCATATAGTAACTTGGCAACAACAATACTAAGGTCGTTGCCGACAACTCTTACAACACATTCGTTACAGAGGTGATAATATCCGTCGGGAAATCTAACATTACTTTTTGTTTGATAGAAATTCTTTAAAGGTTTTTCTACTTTACAATTAAAACATTTTTTAGTATCAGCAATCATTAAAAATCCTTTCTAAAATATAATAACCCTCTCATAGTATAAACCTTTTGAGAGGGAAATCAACGTGTTTTTTAATTTTTTTTAACAAATTAGTTTGTTATTTTTCTCGAATGTGCTCTAAATCAATATTTATTGGTTGTGCACCATGTTCATCAACTAAGATTATCATTTGAGAACCATTAGTATAAAAGCCTAGGTTGCGAGAGTAATCATTGCTAAAATTAAGACTTCCACTTGTAAATACTTTACGACCATGATTTTCTGTCTCCACTCGGAAGTTGTGAATATGACCTGTGAGAACATACGAAATCTTTTTATCAAGTGCACTAGAGTATCGAGTAAGCTTCGTAGTTCCTTGTTTAGAGAGGTCTCCGTGTTCCGCCAAGAAAGTATACCCCTTAACCGTAAACGTTCCGTGAGTATGTTCATAACCAGATAAGTCATAGTTCAAGTTAGGGTTGTCAATGCTATCAATCAGTGTTGTTAACATATTTGTAGCCATTTTAGAATATGAATCTCCATTAAGATTTTCACCCTTTTCTCCTAGCCGTGAGTGATTACCCATTATATTACCAACATAAGTTACTTTAAACTCTGCTGATAGTTTTGTCATATATTCAAAAATCCATTTAACATATGTGGCAAACTGGTCTGAATTGTGACCCCATGTTGTAGCTGTTGACGTTGGTTTATGCAATAGAGAGTTTTCAATCTCATCTCCAAGGTCAAGAATTGTTACATGTTGAACATTAAACAATTTGTAATACTTGATTGTTTCTTGAAGAAGATAATCAAGTCTCATTTTCTGAGTTTCTTTTCCCATATCATCAGTTGCGTTCAAACCAATATGTAAATCTGACAAAACTGATACTGCTTCCGTACCAGAGATTTCTGGTGTTGGAAGTGGTTTAATATTAGGAACATCAATTGAAATGTTAGAGATTGCTTCTACAATTTCTTCGTGAATAACAAGATTATCTGTCACATCACGTTTCATTTTGTTCAAAAGTTGTCTTTCTCTTGCAAGTTGTCGTTTAGCCATATAACTTTCGCCAACTACACTCTTAAGAGATTCTAATTTTTTATCAGTAACAAAGTCGACATATTTTTGAGAACTTGGCAATAAGCCACGTTTCTTTTGTTCTGATTTTATGACTTGACGATATTCTTCTGAATTTTCAGAGTTGTAGAAACCCTCACTCTCCATGAGCTTTTTATGTTCTTTCCAACTACAGCGTTGAGAAGGACTAGCATTTTGAAGTTCTATTTTAATTCGGATGGAAGCCTCAATGTGTTCCTCTGAAAGTTCTACTATTTCGCCTTTTCTATTCTCGTATTTTCTCATTATTTCCGTTAATCCTCGTCTAATAAATTTGCCATTTGAGCAACTGCTGAACGTTCTGTTTTGTCCAGAGTTACTTGTGCGTAAAGTTCTTGACCAGCAAGCTTTCGCAATGCGCTCACACCATTATTGTATTTAAATTTGTCGCTATCGGTTTGTTCACTATCTCCGTTGAACCAGATTTGAGAACCATCGGATACACGACTTAGTAACAATTGAATATGTTCACGTGTGTTAGATTGTACTTCTGTCACATAAATGATTGCGTTTTTGATATCACGACCACGAATGAAACCTAAATGTTGTACTTCAATTTTTCCTTGAAGCATCAATTCGTCTAAAATAGCTTCGTCTCCACCTAAGTGGTCAACCATTGGCATTAAGAATGGTTTTAGTTTTTCTTCAAGACTATTCGGTAAGAATCCGATTGGATTAGAATCTTTAACCTCAACATTATTACGAACCCAAATTAGTTTGTCAATTGGATTTGCATCATCCATTACTAAAGAAAGGGCTTGACCCAACATTAGGTAATCTTTACCAGCACCAAATGTTCCGAAGAGTGCCTTAACTTTAGTCTCAGGGTCTTTAAGCATATCGACTGCGCAACGCTGACGAACGTTACGTGGTTTAATATTCTCTTGATACCCCTTAATCACAGGTGTGCCAATTCGCTGAAATCCGTCTTTAGAGTCATATTTAAACACCCCAACGTCTTTATATCCAACATGTTCACCTTTACTGTTATATGTCTCTTGTGCTTTGTCAAGAAAAACAATGTATTCATTCTCTTCAAATGGTGTATCTTTTGGTACAGTATAATCTTTATTGGCTGTTGATTTATAAATCTCTGTCTCAATATGGTCTAGTAACAGTTCTCCACTACCACTATTTTCATCATTTATGAAGATATTTCTAACCCCCTCATAAATAGTTTTATCTTTCTCACCGAGACTAGGAATTATAACTGGAATACCCAACCCTGTTGCCTTAAGATACATTAGAACATCATTTGTGATGATTCCATATCCTTTTTCTTTTGCAAATGAGATAATTGCATTGTCAGCATAGCTATCTGCATACTCTGTTGTATTTTTGACAGATGTAATATCAAAGATATCTCCATTATTCTCTTTTACATAATTCAATAAGATTCGTTTAACATTCCGAATACCATACTGTAATACTTGGTTTGACTTTTTGAGTTCTAGGTCTTCAATTTCTTTGAGAACAATACTCGGAATGACAACGTCATATTTATCAAGCAAATTTGGGTTATCAATTACAGCATTAGTGTCAATAACGTATTTAATCTTTTTGTCCATATTCATCCTCAAATTTTTCTATCTCAGCAATAAGTTCTAAATCTTCTTTACGTTGCTTTACATTACGTTTGAATTTGTCAGCAGGCTTATATTGAATACGATAATAGTCGTCAAACACCTTACTCTCTCTGGCTGTTACATCATAAAAACTAAACCCTTTAATTAATTTTGTCTTTAGTACCATGACGTTCTTCCAACGGAACTCTCCTGTCTCACGCAACTTGGTTGACATATGTCTTTCAAAAGCACTAATCACAGCCTTAACGTCTTTCTGTGTTATTCCTAACTCTCGAAGTTCATCATCTTCCCACACCTCTTGAGACAACGTTCTATAGTAATCTTTTTTACTCATAACAAGTCATCCTCTACAATCATAAGTTTTGTGATGGGCTTATCATTTTCGTTCAGAAATACGAAATTGAGATTATCTCTGTTAATGAATACTTTGACAATACTCATTTCCGATTCATTTGTGAAGTCTTCTGTGTTCTTGTAAGAATTAAACACTCGATACTCTTCAACTAGAGGACTAATCTTAAAGTGAATACCTCTTACTGTAAAAATGTTATCTGCATCAACAATACATTCTTCTAAAAATTTTAAATTATTCAATCTTCTAAACTATCCTCGATTCCATATTTTATTAATTCCTCCATAGACAAATCTGTAAAAGGAATATTGTTTTTGTCGTATCCATTCATTTTGATACTTTTCTTTCTATGTATAATTGAATTATCCCCTCGTTTGTCTTCTTTATCTATGAACCAAATAATATAATTTGAGCATCCATTTAAGAAGAACTTAACCTGAGAACTATCCATATTATCCATGATTATTTCATCGTGTTTTGAAATTAACTTGTCTACCAGCGTGAGTCTTTGCTTGAGACTATCGAAATCTGGTAATTTAATTTCTTCACCACTAGGTAATTTTAATTTCATTGTTTTCTCTTTTATCCTTTACTGCAACAGAATTTATTTTAAAGGTTATTCTTCGAACTCGGTCAAAGATAGCTTCATTTTTTATTTTTAACTCTGTAGCTATTTCTTTTATACTGTATCCCTCGAAAAGCATATTAATTAACTTAGTGTTTTTATTGTTGAAGTTGCAAACCTCAATATATTTATCTAATTTAGAATAGATATTTTCAACATACTCAACAAGCTCTATATTAAATTCCCTGTTTTCGAAAGATAGAAACTTTGAACGTTGTTGATATGTTACTGCTTCAATAATTGTTTGTTTGTTCAAGATAACATTACGAACAACATCATAATTAGTGAAATCAATGTCGTGTTCTAAAAAATCATTAATTCCTGTGTTTATTTTTACGTCCTCTTTTCTAATCAGTATACTATATATTATACCATTTTTAGCCAAAAAAGTCAAGTATAATATTGTACTTTTTATAGTTTTCTACGATAATATAAACAAGTTTTCAAAGCTTGAAAAGCTGTGAGCTATCGCTCACTCTGTCGCTTTTCTGGCGCTTTCTACTCATGGAACAGTCCGAGCCTGTTCCATTTCGTAGGACGGTTATAGCTACTCTTTAAATTATTTTAAAAGGGGCTTAGTTCTCCTGT
>OMGN01000208.1_pt1 | contig 45261 bp, 58 predicted proteins | sample 1674111 | NCBI WGS metagenome assembly OMGN01 (sample SAMEA103958143, study PRJEB25191) | human gut metagenome | biome: human-associated habitat [ENVO:00009003]; feature: intestine environment [ENVO:2100002]; material: feces | place: Germany | collected 2013/2015
CTTGCGTTATACCTCCCCGCCCTTGGGTATCACCTTTTAACGGTGGGTTTCATACTGAGAAAGTAGCAAGCCGTATTCGTCTGGTAAAAGGCAATCGTGAGCACGTCCGCAAGCTGACCAAAAAGCAAATGCCAGCCGTTTATAAGGCTGTTAACGCTTTGCAGGCAACTAAGTGGCAGGTTAATAAAGAGGTTTTACAGGTTGTGGAGGACGTTATACGTCTAGACCTCGGCTATGGTGTACCTTCCTTTAAACCACTCATCGACCGTGATAACAAGCCAGCTAATCCGGTGCCGTTAGAGTTCCAGCACCTGCGAGGCCGTGAACTGAAAGAAATGTTAACACCGGAACAATGGCAAGCCTTCATCAACTGGAAAGGTGAATGCACCAAGCTGTATACCGCTGAGACTAAGCGCGGCAGCAAATCGGCGGCGACCGTCCGCATGGTAGGGCAGGCCCGTAAATACAGCCAGTTTGACGCAATATACTTCGTGTATGCACTGGACAGCCGCAGCCGCGTCTACGCGCAATCTAGCACGCTCTCTCCGCAATCAAACGACTTAGGCAAGGCATTGCTCCGTTTTACCGAAGGGCAGCGCCTTGATAGCGCTGAGGCGCTTAAATGGTTTTTGGTGAACGGGGCTAATAACTGGGGTTGGGATAAGAAGACTTTTGACGTGCGCACCGCTAACGTGCTGGATAGTGAATTTCAAGACATGTGCCGCGACATTGCAGCGGATCCGCTTACCTTCACTCAATGGGTAAATGCCGACTCCCCTTACGGCTTCCTTGCTTGGTGCTTTGAATATGCGCGTTATCTGGATGCGCTGGATGAAGGCACGCAAGACCAATTCATGACGCACCTCCCCGTCCATCAAGATGGTAGTTGTTCTGGTATCCAGCACTACAGTGCTATGCTACGCGATGCAGTAGGTGCGAAAGCGGTAAACCTTAAGCCCTCTGACTCCCCTCAAGATATTTATGGTGCCGTTGCGCAGGTAGTAATTCAGAAGAATTATGCATACATGAATGCAGAGGATGCGGAAACCTTCACTTCTGGCAGCGTGACTTTAACAGGTGCGGAACTGCGTAGCATGGCTAGTGCGTGGGATATGATAGGAATCACTCGCGGCCTGACCAAAAAGCCCGTAATGACACTACCTTACGGCAGCACACGTCTAACCTGCCGTGAGTCAGTGATTGATTATATCGTTGATTTGGAAGAAAAAGAGGCCCAACGGGCTATTGCGGAAGGGCGTACCGCCAATCCTGTACATCCTTTTGATAATGACCGCAAAGACAGCCTGACACCTAGCGCAGCTTATAACTATATGACAGCTTTAATCTGGCCTTCTATTTCGGAAGTGGTTAAAGCTCCTATAGTGGCAATGAAAATGATTCGTCAGCTTGCACGTTTCGCAGCTAAAAGAAACGAAGGCTTAGAATATCCCTTACCAACTGGCTTCATCTTGCAACAAAAGATAATGGCTACCGATATGCTCCGCGTATCCACTTGCTTGATGGGTGAAATCAAGATGAGTCTCCAGATTGAAACAGATGTAGTTGATGAAACGGCAATGATGGGTGCGGCTGCTCCTAACTTCGTCCATGGTCACGATGCTAGCCACCTGATTCTGACTGTATGTGACCTAGTGGATAAAGGTATTACATCCATTGCAGTCATCCATGATTCTTTCGGTACTCATGCAGGACGTACCGCAGACCTGCGGGATAGCTTAAGGGAAGAAATGGTTAAGATGTATCAAAACCATAATGCCCTGCAAAACCTGCTAGATGTGCACGAAGAGCGTTGGTTAGTAGACACCGGAATCCAAGTACCAGAGCAAGGAGAGTTTGACCTTAACGAAATCTTAGTTTCAGACTATTGTTTCGCATAATATTAATAGGCCATTCCTTAGGGAGTGGCTTTTTTTTTTTTTTACCTACTACCTGTAACATTTCATTAACATAAAAGTGTCTCACATGTGAGACTTATTTACCGGACACTATAGGATAGCCGTCGGAGACGGGAAAGAAAGGGAAGATAAAGGATATAAAGGAAGTAATAGGTATTAAAGGTTATAGAGGTTATCTAGGAATACCTAGGAATACCTATTACCTTCTTCCTTCCTCTTATTACCACTTAGAGGAAGGGCAGACCTAGGTTGTCTCACATGTGAGACTTCGTATTTACCGGACAGTATAGATAAGATTAACTCACTTTGGAGATTTAACCATGCGTAACTTTGAGAAGATGGCCCGTAAAGCTAACCGTTTTGACATGGAAGAAGGGCAGAAGAAAGGCAAGAAGCTGAATAAGCCTGTCCGTGACCGTGCATCTAAACGCGCTGCGTGGGAGTTCTAAGTTATGGCTATTATTCAGAATGTACCGTGTCCTGCCTGTCAAAAGAATGGACATGATATTACTGGCAACCATCTTATGATATTTGAGGATGGCGCTGGTTACTGTAACCGTGGTCACTTCCATGATAACGGCAAGCCTTATTACCATAAGCCAGAGGGTGGCATCGAGATAACCGAATTACCTATTACTGGCAATATCAAATATACACCTTCTCAGTTTAAAGAGATGGAGAAGGAAGGGAGGATTAGCGACCCTAAGCTACGCGCCATCGCACTTGGTGGTATGCGTATGAAAGATCGTTGGGAGGTTATGAATGAGCAAGAAAGGGCAGACCAAGAAACAGAGTGGAAACTTGATGTTGAATGGTTCCTCACGCTTAAGCGTAAGAATCTTGTTTCCCGACACATTCGCGGCGACATTTGCGCATTGTACGATGTACGTGTCGGACACGATGAAGATGGTAGAGTCTCACGGCATTACTATCCACGATTCGAGAAAGGTGAGCTAGTAGGCGCTAAGTGTCGCACATTACCTAAAGACTTTAAGTTTGGTCATTTAGGTAAACTCTTTGGTATGCAAGATCTTTTCGGTATGAATACTTTGTCTCACGTGTTAGACAAGGGAAGACGAAAGGATTGCTTGCTTATTGTGGGCGGCGAACTGGATGCACTAGCAGCACAGCAAATGCTCCTTGATTCTGCCAAGGGTACTAAGTGGGAAGGCCAGCCTTACCATGTATGGTCTGTCAATAAAGGTGAGTCTTGCCTTGAAGAGATAGTACAGAACCGTGAACACATCGCCCAATTTAAGAAGATTATATGGGGTTTTGATGGAGATGAGGTAGGGCAGAAGCAGAATCAGCAAGCGGCTCGCCTGTTTCCTGGCAAATCCTATATCCTTGAATACCCTTCTGGTTGCAAAGATGCTAACAAGGCATTGATGGCTGGCAAGGCTAAAGAGTTTGTTGATGCTTGGTTTAATGCCAAGTCATCTGATGAAGTCTTTGGTAGCCAGATTAAATCTATCGCATCTCAAAGGGATAAGCTCAAGGCTGCACGTCCAGAGCAAGGGCTATCATGGCCTTGGCCTAAGCTGAACAAGGTAACGCTAGGTATTCGTAAGAACCAGCTTATCATTGTAGGTGCAGGCTCTGGTGTAGGTAAGACTGAGTTCCTCCGCGAAGTGGTTAAACATCTTATTGAAGAACACGGTGAATCTGTAGGCATCATTTCTACAGAAGACCCGATGGTCAAGGTGTCCCGTGCTTTTATCGGCAAGTGGATTGATAAGCGTATTGAGTTACCGCCAACCAACGACCCGAAAGAAGACGGATACCGTGAGGTGTTCGACTACACCGAGGAAGAAGCTAACGCTGCCATTGATTATGTGGCTGATACAGGAAAGCTATTTGTGGCTGACCTAGAAGGCGACTATTCTATGGAGAAGGTAGAGCAAACTTGCCTAGAGTTTGAGGCTATGGGTATTTCTAATATCATCATTGATAACTTAACGGGGATTAAATTAGATGAGCGTGCTTTTGGTGGGAAGGTTGGTGCACTTGATGAATGCGTCAAACGAATTGGTACTATCAAAGACCGACATGCGGTTACGATTTTCCTTGTCTCTCACCTTACACGTCCTCCGGCAAACCGTACCCAACACGAAGAAGGTGGCGAAGTTATCCTTTCTGACTTCCGAGGCTCAGGCGCTATCGGATTCTGGGCATCTTACGCCTTGGGGATTGAGCGTAATACAAGAGCTGAAACGCTTGATGAAAGGACTACCACGTACATCTCTTGTGTCAAAGACCGCGACCAAGGTATCTACACAGGAACCAAAGTCATGCTCAAGGGTGACATTCAGACCGGACGTTTGAGAGAACCACAAGCTAGAACAAGGTCGTTTGATACAGGCGAAGCAAGGCAACAAGAAGTACCGGATTTACCGGACACTATAGAAGAGACAACCTTTGACGATGAACAGGAGTTTTAATGGGAATTATTAAACCAGTATTGAATATCGGTATTGAGATCCTATTCATGCTTGTGATCGCAGATTATGCTGCACGATATGGATTCAAGAAAGCTGTGAAACTTATCGTTGCATCTGGTTTTATTATGTCAATGTTCTTTATTGTAACACGCCTTATCTAGTGTATTTATCAGGGCTTGTCTCACATGTGAGACAGGCTCTTATTAAGTACATTAAATAACTGGAGATTGATTATGTATAACTTAGTGTTGAATGTAGGTGACTTTGTACGCAACATCAAGAAAGATTCAAGTCGCTATCTTTGCCGTGGTGTTGTAACCTTTGTAGGTGAGAACCTGTATTATGTAGAATATCACAGTGGTGTTAAGCAGTATTACCACAAGAAGACAGCACATAAATATCTTGAAAAGATTGTAGAGATAAACAATCAATGTAAGTGCATACATGATAAGGTTTGCGATAAATGTGCTCGCCAGATGCTTAAGAATTTCCTAGCTCCTCTTTATTATGGTGCTGGCCCTCAAACACTAGCAGAGTACATGGCAGAAAAGAAAACCACACTCAAGAAAGAGCGTCGCAATGTAATCACTGGTAAGACTCAAAGTGAGATGATTAAGCAATGTGGCACTGCATTAGGTGTTACACAGTTTAATACTCGTGCATTGGGTAAATCCACAGGACAAGCTATGGTAAAGATTGGAGAAGCCATGATGCATCCAAATGTACCTGTGCGAATCATGGATGTTGACCATGCAATCACAGAACAAGGTACGCAACGACGTGTAATTAATAAGCATTTTGCCGACACTATAGAAGGTATTATTCGTAAGCAAGGGTTGAAAGGTCTTCACATCTTAAATGGTGAAGAATTACTGTACCTACCTATCGTTACTGAAGAAACATACGTGAATATCTAAGGAGTTAATCATGACTAAGGTATTAATTTATATGCGTGGACCTCATAAATGCTATGCAGTTGTAGCACCAGATGGTGTCAAGCCATATGGTACTTCAAAGGGTTGGCATTAATAGGTGCCAGTCGTAGTGTAAGTTTTCAGAGGGAACTTTTCGGTCATTGGACTGAAAAAGAGTTCCGTAAAGATTTTAAAGTTATTGGCTCTTTTATGGTGGAGGCTAAGTAATGAAACAACGTGCAATCAAACGCTGCATCAAGCGTGCTCAGAAACAATTACGTCGTGGTACATTTAAAGGCCGTATGCGTATTGTAAGTTTTAATGCTAAAGGTATGGTCTTTGTTAGATCTTATCAAGAAGGTCGAACTATTTATGTAAACGATAAGGGTATTGGCTGGGGCGTAGGCGCTGCACTAGGTAATGGTGGTGGTCACGGTCATTGGGTAGGTAGCAAAGTAGAGGTGGCAATCTCTTATGTCTAAACACAGCCTTAAGATGTTCGATGGTCACGAAGACCTGCAAGCACAAATTACTAACCAAGCCTTCCTGTTTGCACAGTTAACTCTAGCTGAAGCAAAGAAGAACAGCCTGACGCGTGAGCAGGTTATCAAGGAAGGTGGAGTGAAACGTAAGATTCGCAGTCGATAAGTCGAGGGTTGTCTCACACGTGAGACAGCCTTTCATCATATTGATTGGAGGTGCATTATGCCAAGTGATTATGATTCTGATTGGAATTACTATGACTCAATGAATCCAAAACCAGAACGTTCAGATGATTACTACGAAACAGAGGCAATGTATGAAGACTATTAAATTAAGCAAGGTTTGCTCTTGCGGTAAAGGCTATCGCAGTCGTATTGATGGTAAGTGTGAAAACTGCCGCACTAAAAGGCAGAAAGATCACAATAATAAATACCACATGCACTTAATGTATCTTGATCTTAAAGCTACACCTGATTCTGTATTAGGTAAAAGTCTTAGAGTTAAATACTTTGGAGCAATCTATGAAATCAATTGATTGGAAGAAGGAAGCAGAAGGGCGTATCTTAGTAATGGATGCGGAAGCTAAAGGTCTGCTGGATGCTATCCGCTACGGTCATCGCGAAGATGTACACATCATTTGCTGCATGGACTTGCTCACCACTGAGGAGTTCCTCTTCTTCGACCCATATGAGATGCGTGACCCTGAAGCAAGGGAACACCTGAAAGAGTGGGAAGGCCATCAAGATGGAACCTTGGTTGATGGTGTTAACTTCCTAAAGCACTGTGAAGCCATCGTCTCACAGAACTTCCTAGGGTACGACGGCCTTCTATTTGAGAAAGCATTCCCTGATATCTGGAAAGGCTTTAACTATACCGAGAGACGCGGCAAGGGCAGACTCCGCGCTGACCTGTGTCCGGTATGCGTCATGGATACGCTGGTCATGAGTCGCCTGTTAAACCCCGATAGACGCCTCCCTCCGCAAGCATACGCCAAAGGCATGGGTAACGTAGCCCCTCACTCAATTGAGGCGCACGGCATTCGTATAGGCCGTTATAAGCCGGAGAACGAGGATTGGTCTAAACTAACTGACCACATGGTACATCGTGTACGCGAGGACGTGGCGATAGGCCGTGACCTATTCCTCTGGCTATTTAACGGAGAATGGACGGAGCACAAACGCCGTGGCGTGAATAAACGCACTGGCCTAGGTATTGAGACAGCCTTCCACATGGAGTCCATTGTGGCGCTGGAGATGAGCCGTCAGGCCGAGCGTGGATTCCGTCTGGATATAGATAAAGCATTAGCACGATGCGAGGAATTGGACGCTAAGATTGATGAGACAGTCGCAGCGTTCCGTCCGCACATGCCTATGCGTATCAAGTCTAAACCTTTTAAACCGGAAGAAAAGAATGAAGTATGCCAACGCGCAAATGAGTATGGAGCTAGCAACAGTATACCTACTGTCCTTGACCCCTCTCACTTTCTTCACGCAGAGAGACGAGGAGATCGCAAGACAGTATGGAGTGTCACTACTAAGTCTGGTGATTGGTCGGCTAGCGTCAAGAAAGACTTTCCTCACCTTAGAGGAAACCGTAATGACACGCCAAGCATCAAGTGGATTGGCGCTTACTCGCCTGTTACTTTCGAAGAGATTCCCTTGGGTAACAGGGATACAGTTAAGCAAGTGCTCTATGATTATGGATGGAAAGGTGTTGAATTTAACGATACCGAGCAAGCGCATCTCGATGAGTATGGCGTATTACCCAAGCCTTGGAGTGGGAAGATAAATGAAAAGTCCCTTACTTTATGGCAAGAGAGAGCCGCACGTGAAGGTAAAACAGTCCCTGATTGGTGCTTGGGTATCGCTGCATGGTACATACTCGTATCCCGTCGTGGTCAGATCCTCAACCGTGGTGACGTTGAAGCCTTCGACCAGAAGGGGGTGTGGCCTTCGCAAGCTGGTATACGAAAGTGTCGCGGCCTTGTACCTGTAGCATTTAACAAGGAGTTAGGAATCAATGCGCAGCAATACTACGAAAGGTACGGATGCTGGCCTACGTCAGACAAGGATGACGGAGAATGGCGTGTGCCAGCTATTGCTATTAGTATTGGAACTTCTACGTTCCGTATGCGTCATCGTAACGTGGTTAATATTCCTGCCCGTGGTTTGTATCCTTTACGTGATTTATTCATAGCCGGTAAAGGTAAGCTAATCCTTGGTTGTGATGGTGCTGGTCTTGAACTACGTGTACTGTCTCACTTCATGAATGATCCTGAATATCAAGATATTGTACTGCATGGTGACATTCACACCCATAATCAAATGAAGGCTGGTCTTCCTAAGCGTGACATGGCGAAGACATTTATATATGCCTTCCTATATGGGTCTGGTATAGCTAACCTTGCAGCAGTATGTGGTGTTACTGAGGAAGAAATGGAGGAAGTTGTGGCAAGATTTGAGGTTGAACTACCATCTCTTGCACGTCTTCGTGAGAATGTTATCGCACAAGGTAACAAGTTTGGCTACCTACAAGCACCTGATGGTCATTGGGGTCGCATCCGTATGTCTGGTGGTGAACTTAAAGAGCACACTATGCTTAACGTACTACTCCAGATGACTGGTTCTCTGTGTATGAAATACGCATTGGTCAGAGCGTTTGCAGTGATGCGCAAGGAAGGTGTGGCCTTAGATAGCATGGGAAACCCTTGCGGTATAGCTAACGTGCACGATGAAATCCAGATGGAAGTCCCTGAAGATGAGGTCTTGTGTCTCAACTACGACTTGCCTTTCACCTTAGAAGGGTTCGAAACAGAGAAGGCTGCTGTGAAAGCAGTGTTCGATGCAGAGGAGAAACGTGTTCATGTGGATTCTGAAGGACGTATGTGGTCTGCTGCAAATCTCGTTAGCGTTGATGCTGATGCTGGTGTACTTCATTGCCAGCGTCGTTATCACCGTGCAGGGCATATCATTGCCGATGCAATGACTTGGGCTGGTCATTATTTGAAGATGCGTTGTCCGATGGCAGGTGAGTATAAGATTGGTGCAAGCTGGAAGGAAACACACTGATGGACAGGTTTGATGTTGTTTGCCTATTCTCTATCTTCTTTCTTATATTCCTTATGCTTGCTTGCTATGGAAGTATGCGATTAGATATACCTGATGAAGAGGAGGGTTACGATTGATGCAAACTGCTTTTATCATTCTTGGGATCATATTATTTATGGTAGTATTCTGGGCTTTCTCTGGCATTGACCCAGATTGTGATGGTAACTACGACTGAGTTATACTCAAGGTCACTTACGAGTGGCCTTTATGAATAACTTATTCCTACTTATTTTGTCTAACATGATTTACTGGACACTATAGAAGGAAAGCCTAGGTAATCTAGGTTTATAAGGTAGTATAGGTAATTAAGTAAATATAGGAGATATAAATATGTCTATGGTAACTACTCTGGTATTCGTGGCTCAATACTTTCGTGGTCTTGCTAATAAGTTCAAGTCCAAGGCTATCAAAGCTATTGAGGCTCGCATCGAAGCAGTACAGGCAGAGCAAGTTAAAGTTGAAGAACATCGTAGTTCTCAAATGATTGACTGTCATAACCGCTACTATGCATCTCGTGATGAACTAAATGCACGTCAAGTCAAAGAGGTAGAAGATATGCTGGCACGTCACCAGCAAGAGCGTGACAGCCTGAAAGCTGAATTTGAAGAGAACAAGGCATCAATTGCTCTTGTAAATCAAGCTGCATCTGACAGCCTGAAGAAAGAGATTGTTATGCTGGAAATAGAACTGGACAACTTGACTAAATAAGGGGTTATGATGGAAGAAGTGATTCAAGCTAAACATGTAGGTATCATCTTTCGTGATCTAGAGCAGCGTAAAGTTGCAGGTCACACTCGTCTGGCTAAAGGAGACGATACAGCAATCACTACTGTGGAACAAGCAGATGCATATCGTGGTCCAGAGTTTACTCAAGGTGAAACTTGTCATCAATTGAGCCTTTCACTTTGTGACACTATGGCTAGTGTAAATGTACAAGAGGTTGAAGATGGTGAATGTGTTAGTTATGTCTACCCTCTAGATACTATTGCACGTATTAAGGTAGTTCATAAGTAATTACTGGGCACTATAGAACAATAGGTCGGCTTAGTTCGGCCTATGATTGTGTAGTGTAACAATAGGAGACTAAATAAATGGCACGTGGTGATTTTGATTTTGGTGCTCAGGTTACTAAAGCTGAAGGTAAAGTATTTAAGAACCCTGAAGTTGGTGATCATGAAGCAGTAATCTCTGGCATCATTCATGTTGGTTCCTTCCAAGATATCTTTAAGAAAGGTAATACCACTGAAGTTAAGAAGCCAGCAAACTTTGTTCTTGTTAAGATTATCCTGATGGGTGACGACGATAAGAATGAAGATGATTCTCGCATGGAACAATGGATGGCTGTGCCTCTGAAGTCTGGTGATAAGGCAACACTGACTAAGTTCCTGAATGCAGTTGACCCTAAAGAGTTGCTGGGTGGCTTCGATGATTTTATCGGTGAATGTCTGACTGCAACTATGGTTGGCTCTGGCGACAAGAATGATGATGGTACTTTCAAGTATGTTAACTGGAAAGGCTTTGGCGGTATGCCTGATAAGTTGAAGAAGCTTGTACTGGCTCAGGTAGAAGAGGAAGGTCTGTCTATGACAGGTCATATCACCTTCGACAAGCTGACCAAAGAAATCCTTGATGACATCCCAGCTAACTTGGTACGTCAATACTTCCTGAACGAGACACCTCGTGGTAAGAACCTGTCTGTTGCTGGCTCTCACGTAGAAGCTATTATCAAAGCTGCTCGCGAAGAAGACCCTGAATGGAAGAAGGCTAAGAAGAAAGACGAGGAAGATGCTACCCCAGCTAATCGTAAATCTCTGGATACTGGTGAGTCTGTTCCACAGGAAGTACCTGAAGCAGAAGATACTCCTGCACCGGAGATGGATGAGGACGCGGAATATTAAGGAGAAAGGATGAAAGTACAAATCGTAACCCTGCACTGCAAGAAAGGAATTACAACTCTTGGCGGCAACACTTTTCACTCCTTCTCTGAAGGGGACACATATGCCGACCTGCACTACATCTGGCGCGACGGACAGCACGTGGTGAACTACAGCGACCCAGCTACGGGGAAACGCCACGGCGTATCGCTTCCGGCGCATGACATTGCTCAGGTGAACACAGTTTTATAAAGTCTCACGTGTGAGACAAATCGGTGTCCGGTATTTACTGGACACTATAGAAGAGAAGAGAAGAATTTTAATCGGCGATAATGCCATAACCAACAAAAGGAGAATTTAATATGTTCAAGATTGAAACTATCGTAAACCGTGTTGTTAAAGGTGCTGCTCTGGTATCCGTTGAGTCTTTCATTATCGTCGATGAAGCTGATCAACTGGTAGCTGGTACTAAGGCTTACGATACCCGTGAAGAAGCTCAGGCTAAGATTGACAGCATGGGTAACTTCGCTGCTGGTCTGGAGTTCGCTCGTGCTTGCTTCCCTGAGCAGGCTGACAAAGCCCAGATCGGTAAGGCTAACATCGTAGCTGAATATCTGGATTGGATTGCTGCTGGTAAACCAGTGAAAGAAGTTAAAGCTGCTGAAGAAGCTGAAGCTCCGGCAGTAGAAGTGTCTGCACCGGAAGCTCCGGTTAGCGAAGAGGAAGAGTTTTGATAATAGCAGGTGTTGCCTCTGTTAGTCCTAGTTGACTATCACGCTCACCTCATCTAATGCCCTGTCTGCCTTAGTGTAGGCAGGGTCTTTTGCGTAATAGTTATTGGAGAATGAATTATGCCGACTATTGAATCTCGTTTAGTAGCAGACTATGTTTATGGTCGTGACTTAAAGTTAATGCAAGATTATTTTAAAGTAATCATCCTGCTGGATGGAGAAGTGTTTCACACTAAAACATTCACCCTTCCTGAATTGTTTGATTTAGGTTATTGGGGTTATACATATCAGGCCATAGCAGACAAGGTGCTACTCAGTGTATTAGAGGAGTGGCCTACATGCGACCAAACTTCGACTTCGGAGCTACAGTATCGGAAGACAATAACCTGCTGCTGTGGCCGACTGAAGGTAATCGAATCGCTTTAATAGATGCTGATATGTTACCTTACATCGTAGGGTATACTATCAGTGACATGACTTATGTACGAGCCACAACTCGTGTTAAGTCAGGACAAGTCCCATCAATCAAAGATACACCTGAGTGTAAGCAAGCATGTGACCGTGTGAACTCCTTGCTTAACTCTTGGGTGTATGCAGCAGAATGTGATGCAGCTAAGTTATTCATGACGAAATCAGAAGCTAACTTCCGTGTTCGCCTAGCATTCACCAAGCCTTATAAGGGTCAACGTAAGACCGAGAAGCCTCCATTCTTCTATGAATTGCGAGAGCATCTCTTAGAGGTTCATGGTGCAATCTTGGCAGATGGAGAAGAAGCTGATGACCTCATGAGCATCGCACAATGGGATAGCCACCGCCGCTTCCTGCAAGATACAGGTAACGAGTTCCCTATCGGTAGTCCAGAGCATAAAGCATTCTCTGATACTTGCATCGTTTCCTTAGATAAGGATTTGATGATTGTTCCCGGTTGGCATCTTCAGCCGGGTCAAGAGAAGAAGTGGGTAGAGCCTATGGGCTGGCTTGAGCTACGCCGTAAGGCTAATGGGCAAGTCAAAGATCTAAAAGGTGCTGGCCTCATGTTCCACTATGCACAGATGATTATCGGTGATGATATTGATAACTATGCTGGCATACCAGGTCGTGGTGCTAAATATGCCTATGCTCTTCTCAAAGATTGTAAGACAGAGAAAGAGTTGTACATGGCAGTGCTGGGTGCTTACAAGGCTAAGTTCGGGCATGGACAAGTTAAAATTAAGAATTACCGAGGTGGTTATCGTATCGGCAAAGCCTTTGACCTAATGCTTGAGTGTGGCCGCTTAGCTCACATGGCAAGATTCAAGGGTGATATATGGCGGGCCGATAAGAACCCAATCTTGTGGGGAGATGAAGGATGGCTACAAAGTTAAAAGCATCTGAAGTTGCTGCTTATAAGAAAGAGTTGCTAGAGAAGCAGGGCTGGAAATGTCCTATTTGTGGAGCACCTCTTAAAGCAGTAGCCGAGATTAACCGAGTACTAGACCATTGCCATCGCAGAGGTTACTGTAGAGCGGTACTCTGTCGTGGGTGCAATGGCGGTATCGGGAAGATAGAAAACCTAGTAAAGACTTATTGTAAGGCTGGGGATAATGAGTATTTCATTATCAAGACATTGCGAAACATTGCAGATTATCTAGACTTACATAGTAAGCCTCAGACTGATAAGATTTATCATAAACATCAAACGGAGGCAGAGAAGCGCGAGGCTAAGAACCGTAAGGCACGCCTTGCTTATGCAAGAAAGAAGAAGGAGGTTAAAGTTGGGTAAGCTTCGCAGCTTGTACAAAGACTCCGAGGTACTTGATGCAATCGAGCAAGCTACCGACGAGAAAGGTAATGTTAATTACAATGAGATGGCACGGATATTATCGTGCCACCCTGTGGGTAAGAAGATTACCCGCCAGTTGGCTCGATACTGGCATGGTCAATTCAAGAAGACCAAGAAGAATGGTGATTACTACCAGACCCTTCTGCAAGAGGATAAGCGTATCAAGGAAGAGCGTAAGCTCAGGACTCCTGACCGCTACGAGGATTTGGCTATTGTACCATTGCCTGACTCGCCTCATCGAAGTGTACTGGTAATCCCTGATACCCATGCACCGTATGAGCACCCAGATACCTTAGAGTTCCTTGCAGCAGTGGCAGCACGTTACCGTCCTGATACGGTGGTTCATCTTGGAGATGAGGCAGACAAACATGCCTTGTCATTTCACGATTCGGACCCAAATCTGGACAGTGCTGGTATGGAATTAGAGAAGGCTCGTGTCTTCATGCACAAGTTGCACAAGATGTTTCCTGTGATGCGCCTGTGTCATTCTAATCACGGCTCTATGCACTTCCGTAAGGCAAGCGCCAAGGGTATTCCAGTGCAATATCTTCGTACATACCGTGAAGTCTTCTTCCCAAATGGAGGTGGCGACCAGTGGGATTGGCAACATACACACGTACTTGGGTTGCCGAATGGTGAACAGGTAGCATTCAAGCATCAACCTGCTGGCTCTGTCTTAGCAGATGCAGCGCATGAGCGTATGAACCTTGTGTGTGGTCACTTGCATGGTAAGATGTCTGTGGAGTACGCACGTAATACACATGAACAGTATTGGGCTGTGCAGGGCGGCTGTTTGATTGATGAGTCATCTCGTGCATTTGCCTATGGTCGTGAGTCCAAATACAAGCCAGCATTAGGTTGTGTGGTTATTCTGGAGGGTGTGCCGCACATTGTCCCGATGCAGACCAATAGTGACAATCGCTGGATTGGTAAGATTTAGTTGACACTATAGAACAAAGGGTAGGTATTAGCTTACCCTTGATTGTATAGTGAATGGAGGAATTAATTATGTCACATTATGAATGTAAGAAATGTTATAATCGCTATGATAATTGCACCTGTCATTATAATAAAGATAAAAGGATTAAATCAGGTGATTATGTTATACGCCGTGCAGGCTGCCGCGACCCAGAGTGGGGCAGGGTGTGTAAACTATTAGGCAAGAAACCAGATGCAACATTCAAAGTTATAAAGGATGAGTCTGTCGGCAGCGCCATTATACTTGAAGGTATCGAAAAGCGAGAATGGTATGCACCTTATTTCGAGAGAGTAGCAACCCAGCCAGTTGTATCTGAGTCAAACACGTTGGACAACAATATGGTCACTAAGCCCAAACACTATGAGTTCTTTGAAGGTGTAGAAGCTATCACTATCATTGCCCGTAGTATGACCGAGAAGCAATTCGCTGGTTATTGCATGGGTAACGCTTTGAAGTATCGTCTGCGTGCAGGTAAGAAATTCAATACTGAAGAAGACCTGAAGAAAGCAGACTACTATAAAGAGTTATTCCAGAAACATCGTCACGAATGTATTGATGAGGATATTTGATATGACTTGTCCTAATTGTGGAAGTGAAGAAACAGAACATGTAGTTATGTCAGATACTTATCATTTCTATTTCTGTCATAACTGCGACACTACCATTGAAGAGGAATAAGCTGTATGAATATCTTTGAGTTCCTAGGTCTTCCAGAAGATCACCGCAATCACCCATTCATGCTAGTGAAACATCGCGGTGAAGTCCCTGAGAAGAAACTTACTTTTCCATGTTATGCACAGGTGAAACGAGATGGTATCTTTTCTGCTGTTGTTGTTCGCACTGATGGTGTCGTTGGCATTTTTGGTCGCACTGGTAAGAAACTGGCAAACACTGAAGTCCTCGAACAAACATTTGCTACCTTTCCGGTTGGCATTTATCTTGGTGAGCTTCAGTCTATGGCCGTTGATATCTACCTTGAAGCTCTATCAGGGGTGGTAAATCCTAATCGTACAGAGCCGCTTGACTTTATAGGCCAGCAGATTAAAGACAACCTGTATATCGACTTCTTCGATATGTTAACCATTAAGGCATTCCATGATGGATTCACTGATGTTTCTTATCTCAAACGTTACGATGCTTTACATCGTCGCATCGGCACTCATCTTAGCGGGTACAACGCTATCCTTCCTATTACTCCTTGCCATAATGAGCGAGAAGTTGAAGCGTTTGCGCAAGAGCAAATAGACTCAGGCCGAGAGGGTGCTGTGTTCAAACTGGACTGCGATTATGAAGCAGGCCACAAAGGTTATCGTCAAACTAAGATTGTACGCATGGTGTCTTATGACCTAACCTGTATTGGTTGGGAAGAGGGTAAAGGAAAATACAAGGGTAAGGTTGCTAACCTGATCTTTAAATGGAAAGGAGGCAAGTCTGTTAAGGCTATGCTGGGTCGTGGCTGGTCGCATGAGGATGCAGCCCAAATGTATCACGATATTAAACACGGTGGCGAACTGAACGTCATTGGGAAAATCTTCGCTGTCAAGGCGTTGCAGGAATCTAGCAAGGGAGTCCTGAGACTTCCCAAGGTTTCTGAGTTGCGCCACGATAAGGAGGCTCCTGATGTCTATTGATTTGAACGAAGAGCAGCTTGAATTGTTAATAGAAGCCATTGAGCAATACTATTACATGTGTGGCTATCAATCAGAAGAACTAGACTCCTTATATTCACAATTAAAAGGAGGTTAATTATGTCTTTTGATTCTATGAAGGCAACTCGTGCGGTTGAGGTGGCAGAGGCTATCTTTGAAACTCTATCTTGTGGCATGGAAGTGCCATATACTTTACTGGCTGATGCAGAAGAACTTGGTCTTTCTGTAGAAGCTATCCAAGAGAAGGTTGAGGAACTCTATGGTACAGACGAAGAAGAAACCGACGATTTCATTTGAAGGGATGGAGATGCTTGAGATGATTCTCAAGCCTTCTTCTCCGAAGGTGACTAAGACTCACGAAGAGTTAATCGTAGATGAAGTGAAGCGTTACATTATGGATTGTGTCAGAGCACAACTGGTGGTTCAATGATACGTCCAGCTTCATTCCTAGATATTCCTGAGATTATAAACCTTGGGAATAAATATGTGGAAGAGGAAGTCAAGGTTGTAGCCCACCACTCAGCCTCATGGAATGCAGAACAAAGCGCACATAACCTTTGCGCATCTCTTAGTAGAGAAGATTTATTCCTATGGGTGGCGGTAGATGAAGGGCAGATTGTAGGTTTCCTGTGGGCTGGCTATCATGAGTTAGCCCCTTGGACACCTGTAAGAGTTGCCTCTGACATTCTCTTTTATATTGTACCAGAGAAGCGAGGGACATTGCTTGGTATGCGCCTCATCAAAGCCTTGAAGCGATGGGCTAATGATAGTGGGTGTTCCGAGGTTCGCCTGTCTATCGCTTCTGGTATTAATGAAGAACGTGTCGGACGTATGTATAAGCGACTTGGCTTTGAACAGTTTGGCACTGTGTATAACCTGAAGTTCTAAGGAGATCACATGGGTATTGTAAAGAAAGCATTTAAGGCTGTCGGTCTTGCTCAAGATGCACCGCGTATTGAAGCCAAGGTTCCTGCTCAGCAGCTTGAGCGTAAGCCTGAGACTGAAGCTGAAGATATACAGATTGGTGCAGGTGGTGATGATGCGACTGCATCTGCAAAAGGTAAGCGCGGCCTTGTCCGTCCGGTAGCTTCTAGCTTGAAGGTGTAATATGAAACAGAGCACAGATTTGGAGCATGGAGGTAAGCGGTCTAAGATACCTAAGCTATGGGAGAAGTTCTCCACTAAACGTAGCTCTTTCCTTGATAGGGCGAAGCATTACTCCAAATTAACCTTGCCCTATCTGATGAATGACAAAGGTGATAACGAGACTTCGCAGAACGGATGGCAAGGTGTAGGTGCTCAGGCAACTAACCACCTAGCCAACAAGCTAGCGCAAGTGCTATTCCCTGCACAGCGCTCCTTCTTCCGTGTAGACCTAACTGCACAAGGTGAGAAGATTCTTAATCAGCGTGGCCTGAAGAAGACAGAGCTGGCTACTATCTTTGCTCAAGTGGAAACACGGGCGATGAAAGAGTTAGAGCAACGTCAATTCCGTCCTGCTGTGGTAGAAGCATTCAAGCATCTTATTGTTGCTGGTAGCTGTATGCTATACAAGCCAAGCAAAGGTGCAATCAGTGCAATCCCAATGCATCACTATGTAGTTAACCGTGATACTAATGGTGACCTGTTAGACATTATCTTACTGCAAGAAAAGTCCTTGCGTACATTTGACACTGCTACCCGTGCTGTAGTAGAGGTTGGCTTGAAAGGTAAGAAATGCAAGGAAGATGACAGCATTAAGCTGTACACTCATGCTAAGTATCTTGGTGATGGATTTTGGGAACTCAAGCAATCTGCCGATGATATCCCTGTGGGTAAGGTGAGTAAAATCAAATCAGAAAAGTTACCATTCATCCCACTGACTTGGAAGCGAAGCTATGGTGAGGATTGGGGTCGCCCTCTTGCAGAGGATTACTCTGGTGATTTATTCGTTATCCAATTCTTATCTGAAGCAGTTGCCCGTGGTGCTGCACTGATGGCAGATATCAAGTACCTGATTCGTCCGGGTGCTCAGACTGATGTTGACCACTTTGTTAACTCTGGCACTGGTGAAGTTGTCACTGGTGTAGAAGAAGATATCCATATTGTACAGTTAGGTAAGTACGCAGACCTCACACCTATTAGCGCGGTCCTAGAGGTGTACACTCGCCGTATCGGTGTCGTCTTCATGATGGAGACAATGACACGCCGTGATGCCGAACGTGTTACTGCTGTAGAAATCCAGCGAGATGCGTTAGAGATTGAGCAGAACATGGGTGGTGTATATTCCCTCTTTGCTACTACTATGCAATCGCCAGTAGCGATGTGGGGTCTGCTGGAGGCAGGAGAATCCTTCACTAGTGACCTAGTGGACCCTGTGATTATCACAGGTATTGAAGCTTTAGGACGCATGGCTGAGTTGGATAAACTGGCTAACTTCGCTCAGTATATGTCACTGCCATTACAATGGCCTGAGCCTGTCCTAGCTGCTGTGAAATGGCCTGACTATATGGATTGGGTACGTGGTCAAATCTCTGCTGAACTGCCGTTCCTTAAATCAGCTGAAGAGATGGCACAAGAACAGGAAGCGCAGATGCAAGCACAGCAAGCACAGATGCTTGAAGAAGGTGTGGCTAAGGCCGTGCCGGGTGTAATTCAACAAGAACTTAAGGAGGCGTAATGTCTTTCTCATTTACTGAATCGTCAACCACTCATCCTACTGCTGAAGAGAATCCGGTAGAAACCAAGGAGGTAACAACTGATGCTGCTACTACTGATGTTCCTGCTGACGCTGGCACTGCTGTACAAGATGACGATGCTGGTGCACAATCTCCTGAAGACGCCGGAGGAGAAGCTTCTGGACAACATTCAGAAGAAGGAGACAATGGCGGAGAGAATGGTGAACCTAAGCCAGATGATACCGCGACCGACACTGAGGAAGTGCAATACTTCTTCGGAGAACATGAAGTAACAGTAGACATCCCACAGGATGTAACTGATAGCCTTAAAGAGAAAGGCATTGATGCTAAGCAGGTTGCCAAGGAACTCTACTCCAAAGATGGCAAGTTTGAACTGTCCGATGCAACCAAACAGAAGCTGTATGATGCCTTTGGTAAGTTTGCAGTAGATGCATACCTGTCAGGCCTTAAGGCACAGAATGAGGCTTTCTTCCTGAAGGAAGCCAACGCAGCTAAAGAACTGGAAGCAGCTAACACCCAGCGATTCTCTGATGTTTCTAAGGAAGTTGGTGGTGAAGAAGGGTGGTCACGTCTTGAGGCGTGGGCACTTGAAGCACTGTCTGATGACGAACTCACGGCATTCAATGCGGTGATGGAATCTGGCAACCAATACCTCCAGCAGTACGCTGTGCGTGAACTGGAGAGTCGCCGCAAGGCTGCACAGGGTGATGACAAGCCAAACCTGATTGAACCATCTGCACCTGCTGCATCTGAAGATAATGGCCCACTCTCGCGTGAGCAATACATCCGTGAGATGATGACTCTCAGTACCCGTTTTGGTAATGATAAGAAGGCGGCAGCAGAATATCAGGCTAAGCTGGATGCACGTCGCCGTGCGGGTATGGCTCGCGGATTGTAATTAAGTATTTACTGGACACTATAGAAGGGAGAAACACCTCCCTAAATTATCAATTTGATTTATAAGGAGATCATAATACATGTCTACACCGAATACTCTGACTAACGTTGCTGTATCCGCATCCGGTGAGGTTGACAGCCTTCTTATTGAGAAGTTTAACGGTAAGGTTAATGAGCAGTACCTGAAAGGCGAGAACATTCTTTCCTATTTTGATGTACAGACTGTAACGGGTACAAACACGGTTAGCAATAAATACTTAGGTGAGACTGAATTGCAGGTGTTAGCACCGGGTCAGTCTCCTAATGCTACACCAACTCAGACAGATAAAAACCAGTTGGTAATTGATACCACTGTTATTGCCCGTAACACTGTGGCACACATCCATGATGTGCAGGGTGACATTGATAGCCTGAAACCTAAGCTGGCAATGAACCAAGCCAAACAACTGAAACGTCTGGAAGACCAGATGGCAATCCAGCAGATGCTGTTAGGCGGTATTACTAACACCAAGGACCAACGTAACAACCCGCGTGTTAAAGGGCATGGCTTCTCTATCAACGTTAACGTAACTGAGAGTGAAGCACTGGCTAACCCTCAGTATGTTATGGCTGCGGTAGAGTATGCTCTGGAGCAACAGCTTGAGCAGGAAGTGGACATCTCTGATGTAGCTATCATGATGCCGTGGAAGTTCTTCAATGCTCTGCGTGATGCAGACCGAATTGTAGATAAGACTTACACTATCAGCCAGTCTGGTGCAACCATTAATGGCTTCGTTCTCTCTTCTTATAACTGCCCTGTGATCCCGTCTAACCGATTCCCTACCTTCGCTGAGAATCAGGCTCACCACCTGTTGTCTAATGAAGATAACGGCTATCGTTATGACCCTACCGCAGCGATGAATGGTGCAGTTGCTGTTCTGTTCACTGCCGACGCACTGCTGGTGGGTCGTACCATTGAAGTGACTGGTGACATCTTCTATGAGAAGAAAGAGAAGACTTATTACATTGACACCTTCATGGCTGAGGGTGCAATCCCTGACCGTTGGGAAGCAGTGTCTGTAGTTACCACTAACCGTAATGCAACTACTGGTGCTGCTGAAGTTTCTGGTAAGGATCACGCAACCGTACTGGCTCGTGCACAGCGTAAGGCTGTATATGTCAAAACCGAAGGTGCTGCGGCTGCATTCTCTGCTGCCACAGCAGGTATCCAAGCGGAAGACCTTGTAGCGGCGGTACGTGCTGTAATGGCAAATGACATCAAGCCGACTGCAATGAAACCTGCTGAGTAATACCTATGCCCTATCTACCTTGCGTAGGTAGGGTTATTTTTGTTAGGAGGATTCATGCCTGTAATTAGACAAACCAGTAAATTAGGACACATGATGGAAGATGTGGCCTTCCAGATTATTGATAGTAAACTTGAAGCGGTCAACCTGTGTATGCGAGCTATTGGTCGTGAGGGTGTGGATTCTCTCGACTCAGGGGACTTGGACGCAGAAGATGCAAGCAAGATGATCGACATCGTATCCCAGCGGTTCCAGTACAACAAAGGAGGTGGCTGGTGGTTCAATCGTGAACCAAATTGGCAGATTGCACCTGATACCAATGGTGAAGTCAATTTACCTAACAACTGCCTAGCAGTATTGCAGTGTTATGCTTTAGGTGAGAAGAAAGTACCCATGACTATGCGAGCAGGTAAGCTCTACTCTACATGGAGTCATACCTTTGATATGCGTAAGCATGTGAATGCTAATGGTATGATTCGTCTTACCTTACTCACCTTACTTCCATATGAGCATCTACCTACTAGTGTAATGCAGGCTATTGCCTATCAAGCTGCTGTAGAGTTTATTGTGTCTAAGGATGCAGATCAGACTAAGCTAGCCACTGCACAGCAGATTGCCACTCAACTTCTTATGGATGTGCAATCCGAACAAATGTCACAAAAGCGACTGAATATGCTTGTGCATAACCCTACGCAGCGTCAGTTCGGCATTATGGCGGGTGGTTCTCAGAATGTACCTGCTTACTCTCATTCACCATATGATAGTTGGGCACTTCGTCCGTGGGAGGATCGTTAATGGAAGTACAAGGTTCATTAGGGAGGCAAATCCAAGGGATTAGCCAGCAACCTCCAGCGGTACGTCTTGATGGTCAATGTACGACTATGGTGAACATGGTCCCTGATGTAGTGAATGGGACTCAATCCCGCATGGGTACAACTCACATTGCTAAGCTCTTGGATGAAGGTACAGATAATATGGCAACGCACCATTATCGCAGGGGTGAGGGGGATGAAGAGTATTTCTTCACCTTAAAGAAAGGGCAAGTGCCAGAGATATTTGATAAGCATGGACGCAAGTGCAATGTCATCTCTCAAGATGCACCTATGACCTACCTTTCTGAAGTTGTTAACCCTAGGGAAGATGTGCAATTCATGACTATAGCTGATGTTACTTTTATGCTTAACCGTAGGAAAGTGGTTAAAGTTAGTAATAGGAAGTCGCCTAAAGTTGGAGATAAAGCCATTGTGTTTTGTGCGTATGGTCAATACGGTACATCTTATTCTATCATAATTAATGGAACTACAGCTGCTAGTTTTAAAACACCAGATGGGGGAAGTGCAGAACATGTTGAACAAATACGAACGGAACGTATCACTTCTGAATTGTACTCCAAGTTGCAGCAATGGAGTGGTGTAGGCGACTATGAAATACAAAGAGATGGTACGAGTATATTTATAGAGAGACGCGATGGTACAAGTTTCACAGTAACAACTACCGATGGTGCAAAAGGTAAGGACTTAGTGGCTATCAAGAATAAAGTTAGCTCTACTGACCTACTCCCTTCTCGTGCGCCTGCTGGTTATAAAGTACAAGTGTGGCCTACTGGCAGCAAACCTGAGTCTCGTTACTGGCTGCAAGCTGAGCCTAAAGAGGGAAACCTTGTGTCTTGGAAAGAAACAATAGCTGCTGATGTATTACTTGGGTTTGATAAAGGCACAATGCCTTACATTATTGAACGTACAGGTATTATTGACGGTATAGCTCAATTCAAGATAAGACAAGGTGATTGGGAAGATCGTAAAGTAGGGGACGACTTGACTAACCCTATGCCCTCTTTTATTGATGAGGAAGTGCCCCAGACAATAGGTGGGATGTTCATGGTACAGAACCGTCTATGCTTTACAGCAGGCGAAGCGGTTATTGCTTCTCGTACATCATACTTCTTCGATTTCTTTCGTTATACGGTTATCTCTGCACTGGCAACTGACCCATTTGATATTTTCTCAGATGCGAGTGAAGTTTATCAATTGAAACACGCAGTAACCTTAGATGGCGCTACCGTGTTATTCTCTGATAAGTCACAATTCATTTTGCCAGGAGATAAACCGCTAGAGAAATCCAACGCCTTACTCAAGCCTGTCACAACATTTGAAGTTAACAATAAAGTGAAGCCAGTGGTAACTGGTGAATCGGTAATGTTTGCCACTAATGATGGTTCTTACTCTGGTGTACGAGAGTTCTATACAGACTCTTATAGTGACACTAAGAAGGCACAAGCAATCACAAGTCATGTGAATAAACTCATCGAAGGTAACATTATCAACATGGCAGCAAGTACCAATGTCAACCGATTGCTTGTCACTACTGATAAGTATCGTAACATAATTTATTGCTATGATTGGTTATGGCAAGGTACAGACCGTGTACAATCAGCATGGCATGTATGGGAGTGGCCTATGGGTACAAAGGTGCGAGGTATGTTTTATTCTGGTGAATTACTTTATCTACTCCTTGAGCGAGGCGATGGCGTCTATCTGGAGAAGATGGACACGGGTGATGCACTAACCTATGGTTTGAATGACCGCATCAGAATGGATAGGCAAGCAGAGTTGATCTTCAAGCATTTTAAAGCAGAAGATGAATGGATATCTGAACCACTTCCTTGGACTCCTACTAACCCAGAACTTTTGGATTGCATCTTAATAGAAGGGTGGGATTCATATATTGGAGGTTCTTTCCTGTTCAAATATAACCCTAGTGATAACACCTTGTCTACAACCTTTGACATGCATGATGATAACCACGTAAAAGCGAAGGTTGTTGTTGGTCAGATTTACCCTCAAGAGTTTGAACCTACACCTGTAGTTATCAGAGATAGGCAAGATCGTGTATCCTATATTGATGTACCTGTTGTGGGGTTGGTTCACCTTAATCTTGATATGTATCCTGATTTCTCTGTGGAAGTTAAGAATGTGAAGAGTGGTAAAGTACGCAGGGTGCTAGCGTCAAACCGTATAGGTGGTGCTCTCAACAACACAGTAGGTTATGTTGAACCAAGAGAGGGTGTCTTCAGATTCCCACTGAGGGCTAAGAGTACGGATGCTGTTTATCGTATTATTGTAGAATCACCTCATACATTCCAGCTTCGCGATATTGAGTGGGAAGGGAGCTACAATCCAACCAAAAGGAGGGTCTAATGGCTATAGGTTCAGCCGTTATGGCTGGTATGTCTTCTATTGGTAGCATGTTTGCAGGCAGTGGTGCAGCAGCCGCTGCTGGAGGTGCTGCCGCAGGTGGCGGAGGTTTGCTAGGTTCACTAGGTGGATTCCTAAGTGGCTCTACTGCTGGTTTCTCTAATGCTGGCCTTCTTGGTGCTGGCCTTCAAGGGTTAGGCTTGATTGGTGATCTATTTGGTGGAAGTGATGAAGCCAAGGCGATGAAGAAAGCACAAGAAGAGCAATGGCGGCAGCAGCTTATTGCTACACAAGAGGCGTACAAGACAGTGGCAGACGCAGAACGTTCTGCTGCTAAACAATATCATGCAGATGCAATCAGCAATCAGGCTTCACTGCTACAGCAGCGAGCACAGGTTGCATTACTTGCTGGGGCTACTGGTACTGGTGGTAATTCTGTGTCCTCTATGCTTAATGACTTAGCAGCAGATGGCGGCAGAAACCAGAGTACCATCATTGATAACTATGAGAATCAGAAGATTAATTTCACCAACCAACTTAAGTCTATCCAACGTGGTGGTCAGATGCAGATGCGTGAGTTTAAGAAGCCTTCTGCTATGAGTACCTTGGTTCAAGGTATTCCAAGTCTGGCATCTGCCTATGTAACTGGTAGTAAGTCTGGCAAGGCATTGGGTAAAGCCTTAACTGATTCTCGTACATATTCATCTGGAACAAGAGGTATTTAATGGCAATTGAGCGACAAGCAGTACAAGGTCTGCCACAAGTGCAGGCCACTTCTCCTAATGTCATGACCTTTGCACCTCAACAAGTGGGAGGTGTGGAGGCTGGCGTGGCTTCTACCTCCGGTAGTAGGTTTATCGAAGACCTTATTCGTGCAGCAAGCAGCGTGGCTGATGTTACCACTGGTATCCTTAATCAGAAGATTGAGGAAGATAAGGTTGTTCAAATGGAACGGGCATATAACGGATTAATGCCTTCTGAGGATGCAACTCGTGGTGGCGCTCGTGCTAACATGCTTGTCAAAGCTCAACTGCTAGCTAATGATGAAGCAGCACGAATGAAAGACATGGCTACTCGTTTCCAAGGAACGGATGACGAATGGACACAACTTATGGTTGACTCTCGTAATGAGATGCAGAATAAGCTGTTCCGGCAATACCCTGAGTTGCAAGGTGACAAAGATACTATGCGTATGGTCACTAATGTCTTCCAAGAACAGCAGCCTCAGATTTGGGCTACACGAACCCAGCATAAACTTGACCGTGAACAAGCCGACCGTGAGGATACCTTTGACGGGCGAGTGGCTTCTACTTGGGACTCTAATATTGACCATGAAGCCTCTGGCTATGCTTTACAGGAACGAATCCGCGAAGGTCTGACTCAAGGATTACTACCTGAACAGATGCACAAGAAGTTAGTCCAGCGGGCAATTTCACTTGCACAAGGTGGTGATGTTAGCATGGCTGAAGCCCTGAAGTATGTGAAGGACGATAAGGGCGTTTCTGTTTATGCTAAGAATCCACAGCTTATCACAGCCATCACTAGTGGTAATGCAGTTTGGGCTAGGAATAATGTAGCTGATGTAACTCGTATGTCTTTCGAAGTTAAAGAATCATACCTTGCAGGTGATTTAACTGATGAAGAATTGTTGGAACGAGCACAGCACATTAATAATCTGACAGGTAACTCTGTCTTCTCTAATCCAGAACTAGAGGCACTGATGCGCCAACGGGCTAAGCAGAATGCAGAGCTAGGTGCAATGCAGGATATGCGACGTGAGCTTTACTCCGACCGCCTGACTGGCTTCCAAGGTAAGACTGATAAAGAGAAGAAGGCTTACATTGATGTTATCAAACAGGATAGCCAACTTTATGCAGACCAGCAAATCAAACAACGTGGCTTGGACCCTTACAGTCAAGAGGCTGAAGCTATTCGTGGTGCAGTGGAAGTGCAGCGCCTGCAATTCATGAACTCCAAAGGTTTAGTGGATGATACCTTTGAATCTCGTATCAAGGCTATGGAATCCATGCTATCACCTGAGCACTTTGCTAAAGGTGAACCACAGGAGTTAATGACCATTCGTCAGTTGTGGGAGCAGTTACCTGAAGAAAGTCGAGGTGTCTTCGGTGACACTGTGAACGGTTATATGGATAACTACAATACTGCATTACAAATGGGAGAGACACCTTTGCAGGCTGCAAGGTTTGCCCGTGAAGCACAGCAGAAATTCTCTCGTACTGAGAAGGAAACCAAGAAGTTCAACTCCGCTATTGGAGATGCACTGGATGAGGTATCTGGTGCTGGCTGGTTTGATGGTAAAACCGAGGTGTCAGACTTAGGTAAAGCTATTGCGGAAGAAGAGTTACGAGCTAAGGCCAATATGTTGTGGTCTAGCGGTATGCGTAACATGGATTCTATCAAGAAGGCTTTAATCACTTGGGGCGATAAACGCTACACTCAATCAGAGGATGCAAAGACTTCCGGTGGCTATTTCATTAAAGGTGATTACACTTCTGCATCTGATATGCTTATGTCAGTTGGGAAAGGTGTAAACCCTACCGATGTCCCTCTGGCGCTTGGTAGGTATGTAGAAACACAGATGCCAGAATTGAAGAAGGAGCTTCAAGAGTGGGAAACTAAGGATGATGTGTACATTGATTACAATGAACAGAAAGGAACTTTTGTGATTCGTGCTGGTGCAGCAGGTCGCCCTCTTTCTGGAGTAATCCCTGTAACTTCTTTGGATACCACTTCACTACTGGATTCTGCCTATCAGAAGAAAGTAGAAGAACGAGATAAAGGCGAGTATGTTCATCCCTATCGTACAGATATCGGTGCACAAGAACCAATGCCAGCTAAGCCAACTGCCAAAGATATTGGTAAATTAGGATTAGCTAACTTCCTCATGTCTTCTGCTTTTGCTTCTGGTGAGAATCTACCTTCTAACTTCGAGATTAACTATCGAGGCAATATGAAACAATTCTATGACAAGCTAGCTATGGATGAGAATAAAGATAAAGTTGGCTTTAATAAGGCAACTGGAACCTTTACTCCATATAAAGACGCTCACGGTGAGTCTATCGGTTACGGTCATTTCTTAACGGAAGAAGAGAAGCGAGACGGGTATATTAAGATTGGCGATGAACTAGTTCCCTATCGAGGGTCTATGTCTCAGCTTACAGAGAGTAAGGCTCGCGCTCTTATGGAGCAAGATGCTAGGAAGCATGTGCCTCCTACTCGTGACTGGAAGATTCCGTTTGACCAGATGCATCCTGCACAGCAACGTGGCTTGATGGATTTAACCTACAATTTAGGTAAAGGTGGAATCCAGAACTCACCGCGTGCTCTTGCTGCATTCAAAGCTGGTAAACTTACGGAAGGCTTTATCGAAATGCTGGGTACTGCATCAAGTGAAGGTAAACGTATTCCGGGCCTACTGAAGCGACGCGCTGAGGCATACAATATGGCAGCTGCTGGTGGTGTACCTAAGATCACAGAAGTGGAGACTAGGGAAGATGGCTCTATGTGGGTTAAGTTTGGTGGACCTATGCCAGCAGGCTCTGTTTCTGCGTGGACGCATAAACGTATTGGAGCCGATGGCTGGTATCAGGTTTATGAGGCTGCACCTACCAAGTTAGCTAAAGACTCTAAGGTAGGTAAAGTTAAATTGTAGTACCTAACTCAAGGCTTGTCTCACATGTGAGACAGGTCTTTATGATAGGCACTATGGAGGAACTATGGAACAAGATATTAAGACTAATTGGGCTGGATATGTCCAGTCTACTCCTGAGCCGTTTTCTATTGAGGCGGCTCCGGTATCGGCTCCTACGATACGCCAGCGTAATGAGTTACAAGAGCAAGTTCTTGAAGCCAAAGCTGATGCGGACATCTTAGGTGCTGTAGGTGCTGCCTTCCAGAATGAATGGTTGGCATTCGGAGGTAAGCGATGGTATGACCGTGCCACTGCTGATTTCACACCCCAACCTGACTTTGAAATCCAACCAGAGCAACGTGAAGCTCTTCGCTTCAAATACGGAACGGATATGATGCAGACAATCACTGAGGGTGTTCGTTCTGAGGATGAATTAAACTTCCGTATTCAGAATGCTGATGAAGACCTTGAGCGCAATAAGCGCATTGCTCAGGCTGGATGGGCTGGCTCTGTGGCAACGATTGGCGCTGCTGTGCTTGACCCAGTGGGTTGGGTTGCCTCTATCCCAACTGGCGGTGCAGCCAAAGTCGGCCTCGTAGGTCGTGCCGTGCGTGGAGCTATCGCCGCTGGCGTGAGCAATGCCGCTATTGAATCCGTGTTAGTACAAGGCGACATGACTCGTGATTTAGATGACATTATGGTAGCACTAGGCTCCGGTATGGCTATGGGTGGCGTTATTGGCGCTGTAGCGCGTGGTAGGGCCACTAAGCTCAGTGAGCAAGGAGATGACAGGGCTGCGAGTGTTGTGCGCAGTGCAGACGCAGGGGACCGCTATGTGCGTGCTGTTGCTGATGACAGTATCGGTGCGATGCGTGTTAAGGGTGAAGAGGTACTCACTGAGGGTGCATTTGATATCTCTAGCAAAGGTGAAGATTTGCTGAAAACCCTACAGCGGGAAGGTAATGCAATTGATATGACACCTCGCCGCTGGGCCGGAACTATGTCTGCCCTTGGGACTGTCGTGCACTCCTCTCAGGATGCTAGTGTTCGTGGCCTCGGTGCTCGCCTGTTTGAGTCTCCGCAAGGTTTAGGTATGCAAAAGGCATCTGCCAGTCTTATGCAGAATACCAACTTGAATCGACTGAAGTCTGCTGATATGAACCGTTTCAATGACGGGTTTGACTTATGGCTCAAAGAGAATAATATCAATCCAGTTGCAGGCCATACTAACTCTCACTATGTGCAACAATATAATGAGAAGGTATGGGAAGCTGTACGCATCGGTATGGATGAGTCTACGCCTAAGTCTATCCGTATGGCAGCAGAGGGACAGCAAGCTATGTATCGTGAAGCATTAGCATTACGTCAACGCTCTGGTGAAGCTGGGTTTGAAAAGGTTAAAGCAGATGATAAGTACATGCCTGATATTTTTGACAGTATGAAGGCTCGTCGTCAATTCGGTATGCACGATAAAGAGGACATCATTGAGCTATTCTCTCGTGCATACCAAAATGGTTCTCGTAAGGTTCCAAAGGAAGTGGCTGATGAGATTGCACGTGCACAAGTAAACCGTGTTGTGGATGCCACTCTGACAGGACGTATGAGTTTCGAAAAGGCTATGTCTGGTCAGACTAAAGCAGAGTATGAAGCAATAATGCGCAAGGCAGGCTTCAGTGATGAAGAAATTGAAAAGATGGTAGAAGCTCTTGATAATAAAGAAACCAGAGATAATATCTCTAACCGAGCTAAGATGAGTTTAGGCTTAGATGTTACTCAAGAGTACAATGGCATTCGTATGCGTGACTTTATGAATACTAACGTGGAAGAGTTAACAGATAACTACATGAAGGAAGCGGCAGGTGGTGCTGCCTTGGCTCGTCAAGGTTTCTCTACCTATCAGGCTGCACTTAATGCAATTGACCTTGTAGAGCGAAATGCACGAAATGCAGCTAAAGATACAAAAGCACACGCACAATTCGAAGCAGAGTCTGCTAAGATTCGTCAATCAGAGCCTGATTACAAGAAGGCACAAGCGAAGATTGAAGAGTTAAAGAAGCGACTTAAATTGAAAGAGAAAGACGAAGCAGCGGGTCTGGCTATTGATGAGGAAATCCGTCAGATGCGAGAAGGGCTTCGCTTGATTATGGGTAAATCTATCGATGCAGACCCACAGGCTTTATCTACTAAAATGCTGCGTCGTGGTCGTGACATTACAGGTGTACTTCGCTTAGGTCAGATGGGCTTCGCACAGCTAGGTGAACTTGCTAACTTCATGGGTGAGTTTGGTATTGCTGCAACCACTATAGCTTTAGGTAAGCAATTCCGCTTTACATCTAAGGCTTTGCGGAGCGGTGATGGCTTCTTCCGAGATAAGAACTTGGCAGAAGTAGAGAGGATGGTAGGTTACATTGGTGAGGATAACTGGCTAACAACCAAGGGTGCACGTCCAGATGAGTTTGGTGATGTAACCACAGTAAGAGGGATGATGGCTCACTTTGACCAATCCATGAACTCAATACGTCGTGCTCAGACCAACCTATCACTCTTCCGCATGGCACAGGGTTCTCTGGAGCGAATGACCAATAGGCAAATAGCTTTGTCTTTCATTGACCACCTTGAAGGCAAGAAGATTATTCCTCAGAAGAAACTGGAGGAACTTGGTCTTACTCAGGAGTTCATGACTAATCTACAGAAGCACTATGATGCTAACTCTAAAGGTTCTGGCTTGCTTGGCTTTGATACAATGCCTTATGCCATGGGTGAAACTTTAGCTAATGCTATTCGTCGTAAGTCAGGTCTAATTATCCAACGTAACTTCATTGGTGATGAAGGTATCTGGATGAACAAAGCACTAGGTAAGACATTTGCACAGCTTAAGTCATTCTCTCTTGTATCTGGTGAGAAGCAATTTGGTCGAGGGATTCGCCACGATAAAATTGGTCTTGCTAAGAAGACAGCTTACGGGTTTGCTTTGGGTTCAATAGTGTATGCGGCAAAAGCCTATGTGAACTCTATTGGGCGAGAAGACCAAGATGAATATTTGGAAGAGAAGTTATCGCCTAAAGGGTTGGCCTTTGGTGCAATGGGTATGATGAGTACAACTGCTGTATTTAGTCTAGGTGGAGATTTCTTAGGTGGCCTAGGTGTTCTACCTTCTGAGTTAGTACAATCCCGTTATGAGGCTGGCTTTCAGACTAAGGGTTTGATAGACCAAATACCACTAGTAGGTGTTGGTCAAGATGCATATCGTTTAGCAGATTCTATAACTAAATATGCAGAAGGTGATACAGAAGGTGTAGATGTGGCACGTAGGGCTTTACGCTTAGTGCCTCTAACTAATGTAATAGGAATCCAGAACGCATTGCGTTATGGCTTAGATGAACTGGAGGATTGATGAGTTATACTTTCACAGAACATATAGCCAACGGTACGCAAGTAACCTATCCCTTTAGATTTGCTGGCAGGGATAAAGGCTATCTTCGTGCCTCAGATGTGATAGTGGAATCTCTTCAAGGTAACACTTGGATTGAGGTTACATCTGGCTGGCAATTAACTGGTACGCATCAAATCACTTTTGATGTAGCACCTGTTGCAGGTTTGAAGTTCCGTATTCGAAGGGAAGTACAAAAGGAATATCCATACGCTGAGTTTGACCGTGGTGTTACCTTGGATATGAAGTCTTTAAATGGCTCTTTCATTCATATACTGGAGATTACACAGGAGTTACTTGATGGGTTTTATCCAGAAGGATACTTCATTAAGCAGAATGTAAGCTGGGGCGGCAATAAGATTACTGACCTAGCTGATGGTGAGAATCCAAAAGATGCAGTAAATAAATCACAGCTAGATGCTATCGACAAGAAGCATACTGATTGGAACTCTGCACAAGATATAGAGATTGCTGGTATTAAGAGAGGAATGGTGTCTGGTGTATCTCATCGCACTATTCCTTGGTATATGGTCGCCTCCGGTGGAGAGCAAATCATTCGACCACCTTACTCATTTGATGATGCTATGGTGTTTATAAACGGTGTATTCCAGCATGAACTAGCAGGTGCAGTATCAGTGGGGTATGATGTTATAACCTTGTCCGAGCCATTACAGGCTGGGGATGAAGTTTATGTGCTTATCGGTAGTCGCTTAACCCCACCTACAAGTGCGGATACTATCCTCTTTACACAAGCAGTGAGTGAAGGTACACAATCTATCGACATTGTAACGGCTTTCCAACGTCTTGATGTATACTTGGATGGCCTGTATCAACCTAATAATGCTTATGAAATCGTAGGGACTACTATCACTTTCAGTGAGCCATTACCTGAGTGTGTCGTAAGTATGAAGCTACAACTAGTGTAAGGAGGTGAGATGATTAACTCCGAACTGGTAGATAGTGGTGTGAAGCTGGCGCCACCTGCATTAGTATCAGGTGGGTACTTCCTCGGTATCAGTTGGGATAATTGGGTGTTAATAGCAACATTCATTTATACCGTGTTGCAAATTGGGGACTGGTTTTATAATAAGTTCAAGATTTGGAGGGAGAAGCGTGAGCGTACACAATAAACATGCAGCTACAGAGGATGAGGTTGGCATTCTGCATGGTGCTATTACCAAAATCTTCAATAAGAAAGCACAGGCAATACTGGACACTATAGAAGAAGACCCTGATGCAGCACTGCATTTAGTCTCTGGTAAAGACATTGGAGCTATGTGTAAGTGGGTTCTTGATAATGGTATTACCGCTACACCCGCTGCACAGCAGGAGGAGTCCAAGCTATCTAAGCGCCTCAAGGCTATCCGAGAGGCATCAAGTGGCAAGATCATCCAATTCACTAAGGAGGATTGATGGCTAAGGCAAGAGAATCACAAGCGGAGGCTCTTGCCAGATGGGAGATGCTACAGGAGTTACAGCAGACTTTTCCGTATACGGCGGAAGGTTTGCTTCTCTTTGCAGATACAGTTATCCATAACTTGATTGCAGGCAACCCTCATCTGATTCGTATGCAGGCGGATATCTTGAAGTTCCTATTTTACGGACACAAGTACCGCCTCATCGAAGCGCCTCGTGGTATCGCTAAGACAACACTATCAGCAATCTATACGGTATTCCGTATTATTCATGAACCGCATAAGCGTATCATGGTTGTGTCCCAAAACGCCAAGCGAGCAGAGGAAATCGCAGGTTGGGTAGTTAAAATCTTCCGGGGCTTAGACTTTCTTGAGTTTATGCTGCCGGATATCTACGCTGGGGACCGTGCATCCGTTAAGGCGTTTGAGATTCATTACACCCTACGTGGTAGTGATAAGTCTCCTTCTGTATCCTGTTACTCAATCGAAGCAGGTATGCAGGGTGCTCGTGCTGATATTATTCTAGCGGATGACGTAGAGTCGATGCAGAATGCTCGTACGGCAGCGGGACGTGCCTTGCTTGAGGAACTGACTAAGGAGTTTGAATCTATCAACCAGTTTGGGGATATCATTTACCTTGGTACACCTCAGAACGTAAACTCTATCTACAACAACCTACCTGCTCGTGGTTACTCTGTTCGTATCTGGACTGCGCGTTACCCTTCAGTAGAGCAAGAGCAATGTTATGGCGACTTCCTTGCACCTATGATTGTTCAAGATATGAAGGACAACCCAGCACTTCGCTCAGGGTACGGGTTGGATGGTAATAGTGGTGCACCTTGTGCCCCTGAAATGTATGATGATGAAGTCCTGATTGAGAAGGAAATCTCTCAGGGTGCTGCTAAGTTCCAGCTTCAGTTCATGCTTAACACTCGCATGATGGATGCTGACAGATACCCATTACGCCTGAACAATCTAATCTTCACCTCGTTTGGTACAGAGGAAGTCCCTGTGATGCCTACGTGGAGTAATGATTCCATAAACATCATTGGTGATGCACCTAAGTATGGTAACAAGCCTACGGATTTCATGTACAGACCTGTAGCTCGCCCATACGAATGGGGTGCTGTCTCCCGCAAGATTATGTATATTGACCCTGCTGGTAAACACCTCTGCCAGCGTAAAACCCTCTTAATTCGGTGGAACTCTCGCTGAGACAATACCGAGCGAAGCCTGTTGCAATAACAGGAACGTGTAGAGACTAACTGTAAGGCCAAGCGGTCTGAAACAGAGGGAGGCGCAAGCCTAAGATATAGTCCGACCTACTAGGTGACTAGTAGAAGTTAAAGTAGCGAATTAACGTAACAATTGAAGGGAGTTAAATATGACAGAGCATAAAGTTTATCATATTCGTGTTGTTGGTGAAACTGATGTAATGCAAGGTTATATTGGTGTAACCTCCGATATTAAGAAGCGTATGAGAGAGCACAAGTGTGCAGGCCGTCTTTGTGATGGCCGCGAGTACGTTATCTTATTCACTGGTAGCAAAGAAGAGTGTTATGCACTAGAAGAGAAGCTACGCCCACATGACAACATGGGTTGGAATAAGGGTAAAGGTGGTTATCGCAAAGCAGGTAACATCGAGAAAGGTGAACGCATAAGTATTGCCACTGAAATCAAGAAAGGACAGCACTTGTCTGTTGCCACTGAGTTCAAGAAAGGCATGACACCTTACAACAAAGGTACTGGCAAAGATTACATATTCACTTCTCCAGATGGTGAAGAGTTTCTTGTAACTTGCATTACTGACTTCTGTAAAGAGCACAACCTAACACCTCAGAATATGCGTAAGGTGGCACGTGGTTTACGTAAACACCACAAGGGTTGGCTCGCACGTCACGTTCAAACCGGGAGGTAAGAATGGTGATGAAACGGGTGTGGCTATCGTCTTCCTGCACGGCACATTCATTTACGTGTACCAGTGCTTCGGTGTGCCAGGCGGATATCGCGAATCATCCCTGAATCGCATTGTGCAGGCCGCAAAGCAGGCGGGTGTTAAAGAGGTATTCATTGAAAAGAACTTTGGTCATGGCGCGTTTGAGGCGGTAATTAAGCCGTACTTTGAACGAGAGTGGCCTGTAACTCTGGAAGAGGATTACGCCACCGGACAGAAAGAGTTGCGTATCATTGAGACGCTGGAGCCGCTCATGGCAGCCCATAGGCTTATCTTCAATGCAGATATGGTGAAGTCAGACTTTGAGTCGGTACAGCACTATCCGCTTGAACTACGCATGTCCTACAGTCTTTTCAATCAAATGTCGAACATAACGATTGAGAAGAACAGCCTCCGGCACGATGACCGCCTAGACGCCCTGTATGGCGCTATACGGCAATTAACTTCTCAGATAGACTATGACGAGGTTACACGGATTAATCGCCTCAGAGCGCAGGAGATGCGCGATTACATCCATGCTATGAATACACCTCATCTACGCAGGGCAATGCTATATGGAGATTACGGTACTGAGCGAAGAGTGACCAACACTTCCGTAGCGATGCAGCAGCGAGTTTACGGGCAGAACTACCGAAATAAATCGGCAAGCAGAAATACACTTTCTGCAAGGATTTCAAGGACTTATTAATTACTGGACACTATAGAAGGAAGGCCCAGATAATAAGAGAAAATAATAGGTAATATAGGTTAACCTAGGTTATATAGGTATGCCTTAGTATGGGTGTACTCCTGTACACCCTATTCCTTACTACCTTACTATATTTACATAATAGGAGAGACAATGGCTAATGATTATAGTAGTCAACCATTAACAGGTAAGTCTAAGAGAAAGCAGGTACAACCTGTAAGTGAAGAACTAATGCTTCCGGTAATCCCAAAAAAGGCAGCTAGTAAGAAAAGCAATGTTATTAATGATGCCACCAAATCAGGTAAACAGAAAGGGGCCATGGTATGCCTTGAAGTGGACGATGCATTGAAGATTGCTATCGCTGTTGATGGCAAAGAAGATTCAGAGTGGAAGTTAGTGATAGGGGAAACCCCTGTTACCCCAGTTTAAGAGAAGGAGGAAGATTACATGGCTAAATATGATACTACAGGTTCTGTTACGGGTCAGGCTTTTCGAGTGAAAGCAGTACAAACTATTGCAACGGCAATTCCTATGCCTGTTGTTACTGAAGAAGACCTTAAGAAGAAAGATCATCCTATCAACATCAAATATTTATCAGGTAAACAGAGAGGTGCAATGGTTGTTATTTTGAGAAAGAACACAACCGTGCATATTGCTGTTGCACGTGGTAGTGAGCCCACCGACGCTTGGGATGTAACTGCTATGGATCCCTCCGCTGTTACACCAGGGGAGTGATATTATCGTGTTAGGTATTACAGGACAACGAAGTGTAAGTCATCAAGCTAAGGTTGCCACGGAAGTGGCTCCTATCGTTGATATCTCAGACACATCTGACGTTAACTCTTATCTAAACCAAAGTACCTATTAGGTAAACAGGAAGGGTATACTGTTATGACTAAGAAAGGTTCACGTTATTCATTGTATGCTGCAACAGGTTCTAAGCCAGAAGATAAGTGGTTGCCTTTAGAGCAAGCAACCCTACCTGATTCGAGTGCATTAGAGCTAATTGACACCATCGATGTTGAAGTTGCAAGTGCAAGCGACACAGTAGAGGTTAATGTAACCAAAGAGAGGACTGTGTGCATCCAGACGCCTATGAAGGACTTAGCAGGTGATACAGTTTACCGGCAAGAATTGACTGCCAACATTAACCTTACCATTAATGAAAACGGAAGCCCAAGCGATACGGTTAAATTAAACATATCAATTCCTAATTTGCCAGGAACATCTAGTGGGTCTTACTATACAGTTGACAATGTGCTGTGTACTTCTTTTGGAGACGACAGTCCTGTTATTGCCAATATAGATGTCGATAAGGCTACCACTAACTTGATTGCTGTTACACTTCGTAAAGAGACGGCAACAGATATTAGGCTGTCTCTTGTAATTAGGTGGTCAATGCCAGTGGAGATTGTATAATGCTTAACAAATACTTCAAGCGTAAAGAGTTTGCTTGCCGTTGTGGGTGCGGTACATCCACTGTTGATGCTGAATTACTACAGGTAGTCACAGATGTGCGTGAGCACTTTGGTTCCCCTGTAGTTATCACTTCGGGGCATCGCTGTGCTAAGCACAATGCTAATGTAGGAGGAGCCAAGAACTCCATGCATCTTACTGGTAAGGCTGCTGACATTAAGGTACGAGGCATCTTACCTTCTGATGTACATAAGTATCTTACTGATAAGTACCAAGGCAAGTATGGTATTGGTAAGTATACCTCCTTTACTCATATTGATGTACGTGACGGGTGTGCACGATGGTAGGTTGTGTTGCATGGTGTGAACGCATGGTTGCTAAGGCTTCAGAGGAAGGCAACTATGAAGATTGGCAGAACTACTCAACTTTATTAGCTCAATGGAAAGGGAGATGCAATGAAAAAGCTGTTCAAATCTAAGAAGGTTGTAGGTGCACTAGTTGCATTGGCAATTGCTCTTGTTTCTGTAGGTCTTGGTGTAGACCTTGGCTCTGGCACGGAATCCTCTGTGACAGATGTGGTCTGCCAAGTGATCACCTGTGAATAAGTTTCTAGAAGTGCTGGCAGGTCTTATTGACCTGCTTGTCTCTGCTAAGAAGAAACAAGAAGAGAAGGAGGCACAAAGTGAAGCGAATCATGCTAGCGACAATCCTGCTGATTGGTTCGCTGATCACTTCAGGGTGTCAGACGGCGTTACCAGAGAATCCAAAGGTGAAACCTCTGAAGCCGACGCTTACGGCAGTCTACGAGGTGGACGATAAAGTCTGCTTCAGTAAGCCTGACGCTACAAAATTAGGTCTGTACATTCTCTCGCTAGAACGCGGGTATAATTAATACATAGTTTTATGTATCAGTGTCTTACGATTTACTGGACACTATAGAAGAGATAAGATAGTGCCGTTCTTTTGAGCTGCCTATTACTAGCCAGTCTTCATAGGGAGGATTGGGAAGTAATAGGAGAGTATATGGCTAAGTTAACTAAACCCAAGACAACTGGCTTACTACATAGAGATACTGTACTAGCTACATTATTGGATAATTTACTATCTAAAAGGCGTGTTACATTTGAAGGTGTAGTTCCAAGTGAAGATACTAAAATTGAGATAGAAGTACATGCAACAGGAGATTTAGATTCTTCGTGGGCATCACTTGTATCATTAAGTACACCTACACTTTGTACAGCTTGGATTACTAAAGTGTCAGATACTAGATTAGAAGTACATGTGTTCCATACAGCACAAGTTGAAATAGACATAGATGTAGATGTTTACATTCTAGGTAAACACATTGTCAGTGCGTAAGCACTGCTTTTCGCGCAACTTTCTTAAAGGTTATCATGATGGTAGCCTTTCAGAAAAGGAGGTTACATGATTCAAAGACTAGGTTCTTCATTAGTTAAATTCAAGAGTAAAATAGCAGGTGCAATCTGGCGTAACTTGGATGACAAGCTCACCGAGGTTGTATCGCTTAAAGACTTTGGAGCCAAAGGTGATGGTAAGACAAACGACCAAGATGCAGTAAATGCAGCGATGGCTTCAGGTAAGAGAATTGACGGTGCTGGTGCTACTTACAAAGTATCATCCTTACCTGATATGGAGCGATTCTATAATACCCGCTTCGTATGGGAACGTTTAGCAGGTCAACCTCTTTACTATGTGAGTAAAGGTTTTATCAATGGTGAACTATATAAAATCACGGATAACCCTTATTACAATGCTTGGCCTCAAGACAAAGCGTTTGTATATGAGAATGTGATATATGCACCTTACATGGGTAGTGACCGTCATGGTGTTAGTCGTCTGCATGTATCATGGGTTAAGTCTGGTGACGATGGTCAAACATGGTCTACTCCAGAGTGGTTAACTGATCTGCATCCAGATTACCCTACAGTGAACTATCATTGTATGAGTATGGGTGTATGTCGCAACCGTCTGTTTGCCATGATTGAAACACGTACTTTAGCCAAGAACACACTAACCAATTGTGCATTGTGGGATCGCCCTATGTCTCGTAGTCTGCATCTTACTGGTGGTATCACTAAGGCTGCAAATCAGAGATATGCAACAATCCATGTACCTGACCACGGACTCTTCGTTGGTGATTTTGTTAACTTCTCTAACTCTGCGGTAACAGGTGTATCCGGTGATATGACTGTTGCAACCGTAATAGATAAGGACAACTTCACGGTTCTTACACCAAACCAGCAGACTTCAGATTTGAATAACGCTGGAAAGAGTTGGCACATGGGCACTTCTTTCCATAAATCGCCATGGCGTAAGACAGATCTTGGTCTAATCCCTAGTGTCACAGAGGTGCATAGCTTTGCTGCTATTGATAACAATGGCTTTGTTATGGGTTATCATCAAGGAGATGCAGTCCCACGAGAAGTTGGACTTTTCTACTTCCCTGATGCTTTCAATAATCCATCTAATTATGTTCGTCGTCAGATACCATCTGAGTATGAACCGGATGCGTCAGAGCCATGCATCAAGTACTATGATGGTGTATTATACCTTATCACTCGTGGTACTCGTGGAGACCAACTAGGAAGCTCTTTGCATCGTAGTAGAGATATAGGTCGGACTTGGGAGTCACTGAGATTTCCACATAATGTTCATCATACTACCTTACCTTTTGCTAAAATAGGAGATGACCTTATTATGTTTGGTTCAGAACGTGCAGAAAATGAATGGGAAGCAGATGCACCAGATGATCGTTATAAGGCATCTTATCCTCGTACCTTCTATGCACGATTGAATGTAAACAATTGGAATGCAGATGATATTGAATGGGTTAACATCACAGACCAAATCTATCAAGGTGACATTGTGAACTCTAGTGTAGGTGTAGGTTCTGTTGTAGTTAAAGACAGCTACATTTACTATATCTTTGGTGGTGAAAACCATTTCAACCCAATGGCTTATGGTGACAACAAAGATAGAGACCCATTTAAAGGCCATGGACACCCTACTGATATATACTGCTATAAGATGCAGATTGCAAATGACAATCGTGTATCTCGTAAGTTTACATATGGTGCAACTCCGGGTCAAGCTATACCTACTTTCATGGGTACTGATGGAATACGAAATATCCCTGCACCTTTGTATTTCTCAGATAACATTGTTACAGAGGATACTAAAGTTGGACACTTAACACTTAAAGCAAGCACAAGTGCCAATGTACGATCTGAAGTGCAGATGGAAGGTGAGTATGGCTTTATTGGCAAGTCTGTTCCAAAGGACAAACCAACAGGTCAACGTTTGATTATTTGTGGTGGAGAAAGTGCTTCATCATCTTCAGGTGCACAGATAACTTTGCACGGTTCTAATTCAAGTAAGGCTAAGCGTATCACTTATAACGGAAACGAGCACCTATTCCAAGGTGCACCAATCATGCCTGCTGTAGATAACCAGTTTGCTGCTGGTGGACCTAGTAACCGATTCACCACCATCTACCTAGGTAGTGACCCTGTTACAACTTCAGATGCTGACCACAAGTATGGTATCTCTAGTATTAATACCAAGGTGTTAAAGGCTTGGAGCAGGGTTGGTTTTAAACAGTATGGTTTGAATAGTGAAGCAGAGAGGAAACTTGATAGCATACACTTCGGTGTCTTGGCTCAGGATATTGTAGCTGCTTTTGAAGATGAAGGGTTGGATGCCATTAAGTATGGAATTGTGTCCTTCGAAGAAGGTAGATACGGTGTGAGATATAGTGAAGTTCTAATCCTAGAGGCTGCCTATACTCGCCATCGTCTTGATAAATTAGAGGAGATGTATGCCACTAATAAAATCAGTTAAGCAATCTGCTGTACGCCAGAACACAGAAGAACTTATTCAATCAGGACGTGACCCTAAGCAGGCATATGCCATTGCCAAGGATGTACAACGTCGTGCCCTGAAGAAACCTTCTGCATCTTCTGCGTAAGCAGGTTAATATCTTAGTGTACACAAGGGCAGACTTAGGTCTGCTCTTAGTGTATTCCAAAGGAGGTAACATGATTTGGATTCATACGTATGGTGTAGGTCCATTCCAGAAGAATGTACTCAGGAAGATTTATGAGTCCGAGGAGTCGGCCTTAGCCAGTCAGAAGGTACTTGGTGGGACTATCCAGTGCTACATGAAGAAGCCACAAGGTTTTGACTTAGTGTAACCAAAGGTGTTCACAAAGTAACCAAAGTCAAAATTTTGATATAGGCATGTGTCAGCTCTCTCGCCCTCGCCCTCGCCGGATTTCCCCCATATGGGGCCGCGCTGCGGTTGGCTTGGGAATTGGGCTAGGCTGGGCCGTCTTCGACGGGTTGGCTGGGGCTTGCCCTGTACTCGCTTAGTGGTACACAAGGAGAACGCCTAGGAAGCGCTAGGGCACGCCTTAGTATTGGACAAGGTGATTGCCTTAGTGCAACCGCTTAGGGCTTACACAGGGCGTTTTAGGCCCATTCCTGAGCGTTTGACAGGGTGGGCGTGGGTGGGCTATCTGTTCGTTTCGCTCCACCACGTTACGCTACACTCACCGCGCTTGTGTACCTTAGGTTATTCCTTGATGGATGGCTTAGGTTAGCCTTAGTGGGCTACCTTAGTTAAAGCCTTAGTGCTTAGCTTAGTATCAACTTAGTAGTGTACCTTAGTTAGTCTTAGTGCCAGATCTTAGTGATTGCATAGCTAAAGCTATAAGATGCAATTAGGTCGCGGTCGGTAGACCGCTAATAAGAAGTAATAGTAATAAGATGCAGTAGGAGGAACACCAGAAACCTAGCCGTCCTAGCCTATCCTAGCTCTGTATCTATTGCTTTCCTTAGTCTCACGTTAGACAACCTAGGTTTACCTTAGCAGTTGTGACAGGTATCACATAAATAATCTATCTTAGTGCGATTTAGTGTTGACATAGGCAGTTAACAGGTATACATTAGCAATCAGTCGGGAGCGACATTAAACACTCAGGGTGAATGATAGAGAGCGTCCTTAACTATCCGGCCTAGCTACTGAAGCCGTTAAACAATGTTAGATAGTGGAAGATGGCGCAAGCATAACCTACCACGATAAACCAAGGTTGGCGCAATGCTCTTTAACAATTTGCTTAGTGTAACCTGTGTATGCCGTGATTAATTACTTATTGAATGAGGGATTAACTATGAAAGTACAAGTAAAAGCGTACAACATGCCAGTTGATGAGATTCAGCACTTCCTCGATAAAGGTTATGACTTATGTAAGATGCGCACACCAGATAACTATGATTATTCGCCTAAGTATCTGCACTATATTGATCTTAAGATGGGTAATAAATTAGTTATAACTGGTACAGCATATAACCGCATTATCAAAACTCTTAAAGAGGGTGCTAATCATGACATTAAATAACCGTGAACTGTCCGTTCTCTTCACCCTGTTATGTTACATGATTCGTAACAACGAATTACTTACAGATGATGAGTTAGCCTTGTATCACCGCTTTCTTAACGAAGGTTGGACCGATACGGTTAATCAATACCGTAACATGATAGATGAGTTGAGGGAGGGTAAATAATGTATCAACATGAGGTATTCTTTGAATCAGCTAGCGAAGCTATTCGCTTCCACGATGATATGATGCAAGCTGGCGTAGGTGTTGATGTGTATCACTATTTGATAGATTACGACACTGAATATCACCGAGTTACCTTAGTATCTGAGTATGACAACCAAGTCATTACTGAGTATCTAGGTAGTGAAGATTATGATTACGATGAAGTAATCACGACAAATCTCTAAATTAACTATTGACAACCACGGCATACAAGGCTACATTAAGCATCAAGACGGCGACGTCTTTAAACATCCCGCTCTTTAACAATCTGGTTTGTGTCTTGATAGGCTTACTAACAAAGGTGAACTATCATGACTAACGCACAACGTAAACGCTATGATGCATTGCAAGAGAAACTTGCTGTTGCTTATGCCGCTTGGCAAGCTAACACAGACAAGAGCAAACACGATAAACTTTATAGTAAAGTGGTTGCAATTAATGCTAAAATAGATAAACTTGTGAATAGTATCTTATAAGATAGTTGCTGGCACTAGCCAGCCTATCAAGGCACAAGCCACGCTCTTTAACAATATGGGTAGTCGCTTCTTAGTCTGGATAGGTTAAACCTAGGGTATTCTTTTGAGTGCCCTATAATGTAACCTAACTAACTAATGAGGATTAAATCATGGAACGTAACGCTAACGCTTACTACAACCTTCTGGCTGCAACTGTTGAAGCATTCAACGAGCGCATCAAGTACGATGAGATTCGTGAAGATGATGATTACTCTGATGCACTGCATGAGGTTGTAGATAGCATGGTGCCAGTTTATTACAGCGAAATCTTTACTGTGATGGCTGCTGATGGCATTGATGTTGATTTTGAAGATGCTGGTTTGATTCCTGATACGAAGGATGTAACCAAGATTCTACAAGCTCGCATCTATGAAGCTCTTTATAATGATGTACCAAATGACAGCGATGTAGTTTGGTATGAAGGCGAAGAAGAGAAATAATAAGATGGAAAGGCAATATAACTTCATATTTTCAGACGGTGTAACCCTGAAATGTTCCTTACGATTTGCGCAGATTCGTGAGGAAGTGCTAGGTACTACATACAAACTATTTAGCTGACACTATAAGAAAAGACTTAACAAGGCGTTGCTACGGTAGCGCCTGATTAAACTTTCACTTACTAGAGGTTAAGATTATGAAACTATCACCATCCGCTAAAGGCCTCATTGCAGAACTTAAAGATTCTTTGAGGAATCCAATCATTTGGGCACTTATCTACATACCTTATGGTATCTACCTATTTCACCTCATCACTGAGTAACTAGCCTAGAGCCTACCTGAGTGGGCTATGTGATATTTACTTACACTATATAAGGTGATTACTATGACTACTGAAAACGTCCTCCTGTCTGTTCGTGAAGCTGCAACCGCTGAAATCAAGCAGCACTTAGACAATATCGGCACTTCTTACATCAAAGTTGGCGCTTGTCTGAATGAATTACGCGGTGATTTCGAAGGTCAAAAAGACTTTTTAGCTTATGTAGAATCAGAGTTCGACATCAAGAAAGCACAATGCTACAAGCTGATGAGTGTAGCCCGTGTCTTTGAAGGAGACGAACGCTTTAAAGGTGTGGCTATGCGTGTAATGCTGGCGCTTGTTCCTTTCGCTGATGAAAATATAATCATGGAGAAGGCCGCAGAACTCGCCGCAGATGGCAAGCTGGACACTAACGCCGTAAACGCCCTGATTGATCCTAAGAAAGAGACAAAGGCCGAGACGGTACAATCTAAGGCTGAGGCGGTAAAACCGCAGGAGAATGCGAATGAGGCCGCAGAAACTATGCAAGGACATGCGACCTTTGAGGATTTCATCTTAGAGAAGGCGAAAGAGGAGTTACAAAGTGTGCCGCCAGTAAGTGAGTCGGGTAACGACGAATCCGCACCGTGGGATGAGGAAAGCAAGCCGGAAGTGCCAAAGGCAGCGCCGCTGGATAACACGGCTAATACCGAAAACGCCGCTATGGCTAGCCTCTTAGCACAAATTAAGGCACTGACTGAGCAATTACAGGCAGCTAATGACCGCATCGCCTCCTTAAGTAGCGCACGCGAAAGCAAGAAGGCAGCCGCGCCTATGCTGCCGCAATTCAAATCTTCCTGCTTCTATGCTCGCTTAGGTTTAAGCGCTGAGGAGGCAACGAAGAAAACAGCAGTTAACAAGGCACGCCGCGAACTGGTTAAGCTAGGCTACGGTGAAGGCCATGAAGCATGGCCCTTAATCTCTGAGGCAGTAGAAGAGTTGACTAAGTAACCTTATCGGTGGCATCTTCTTAGGTGTCACCTATTAAGGTTTCTTTCACTAGGAGTAAACAAGATGCAAGACCTACACGCTATTCAACTTCAACTTGAAGAAGAAATGTTTAACGGCGGTATCCGTCGCTTTGAAGCGGACCAACAACGCCAGATTGCATCCGGTAATGAATCAGAAACGGCATGGAATCGCCGCTTATTGTCCGAACTAATCGCACCTATGGCGGAAGGTATTCAGGCTTATAAGGAAGAATACGAAGGCAAGAGAGGTCGTGCACCACGTGCATTAGCTTTCATTAACTGCGTAGGAAACGAAGTGGCAGCATATATCACCATGAAAATCGTTATGGATATGCTGAATACAGACGTTACCTTACAAGCCATCGCTATGAATGTAGCAGACCGCATCGAGGACCAAGTACGTTTTAGCAAGCTGGAAGGTCACGCAGCTAAGTACTTTGAGAAAGTGAAGAAGTCGCTTAAGACTAGCAAGACTAAATCTTATCGTCATGCGCACAACGTAGCGGTAGTAGCTGAGAAATCTGTTGCTGACCGTGACGCGGATTTCTCCCGTTGGGAGGCATGGCCTAAAGACACCTTGCTGCAAATCGGTATGACCTTGCTCGAAATATTGGAGAATAGTGTATTCTTCAATGGTCAGCCTGTTTTCCTTCGTACCTTGCGCACTAACGGCGGCAAACATGGCGTTTACTACTTACAGACTAGTGAACACGTTGGCGAGTGGATAACTGCATTTAAGGAACATGTAGCGCAGCTCAGCCCTGCCTATGCACCTTGCGTTATACCTCCCCGCCCTTGGGTATCACCTTTTAACGGTGGGTTTCATAC
>OMGN01000261.1_pt1 | contig 39948 bp, 56 predicted proteins | sample 1674111 | NCBI WGS metagenome assembly OMGN01 (sample SAMEA103958143, study PRJEB25191) | human gut metagenome | biome: human-associated habitat [ENVO:00009003]; feature: intestine environment [ENVO:2100002]; material: feces | place: Germany | collected 2013/2015
GGTTTTTCACGAACGACTTCTACAATATAATGTTCTTCTAATAAATTCATATTAATCTCCCTCTATATAATATTATACCATATTTATTTAAAATAGTCAAGAATTAAATACAATCTAATTCTTTTAGTTTGTTAATTTTCTAACCATAACCTATCTCTTTTCATTTCATGTCACTACTTATTATACCAAAAAAAAGCTATCTCTTGACTGAGATAGCTTTTAAATTTATATTGGGAAGTCGTCCATATCTTTTCGATAAGATTCCGTGATTATTATCCGACCTTCTTTTAGTGATTTAGGAACATTGATGACTCTTTGGTTATAAGAACCATATCTTTTGTTTGCTATCTTTTTCTTTTCAATAAATCTGCCGTCTATGAGAACATCAATATGTTCCAAAATATATTTTTGGTTCTCATCCATCTTTTTTAACAGGTGTTCAAATTTAAATCCAGTCCATAGACCAATAACAATATTAGGTCTCTTCTCTAATACAAGTCTAATTATATTAGCTGTCGATTCTGCATTTTGTGGTAAAATAGGGTCGCCACCCAAGAAACTCAGCCCGATTGGTGGATTTAAGTCAAACTGGTCTAATCCTTCAATGATTTGTTCTGCAACTTCCTTGTCTGGAATGTAAAGGTCATCCTTCCTATCCCACGTATCACTATTCCAACACCCTAAGCAATGGAATGAACAGTAGTTCATAAAAACTGAAACAACAGCTCCCACAGGGAGCTTAGACTGCTTATCATGTCTAAATCCTCCCTCTTGGAAACTATTCTCAAAGTCCATAGCATTTATTTGATGTATATAAGCCATTATTCTCCTGATTCAAACATTGAGAACTCTTTCGATACAACATCTCTTTGTATGTCGTGTTTTTTCTCAAAGTTTTTAGTATATTCTTTTTTAGCATTTCCAACGTGATTAACACGTTCAAGTAATTCCTCTGTCTTACCAGCATTGACAACACTATGTCCGTTGCGTGATGTAATAGAAAGGTATCCACAATTCTTAACAAGTAGATTTTGAATTGTATAACTTGCATCATCTAAAACTGTCAAAGAGTAAACTGTATCATTTTTTTCTACAATTTCAGAACTTCTAACTCTAAAGAAGGCATAACCATTTTGAACAAAACTCATGACTGGTTTGCCTAAAGAGAATTTTAGGTCATATCTAGCTTTAGTGTTTACTGTTCTACCCTCTATCTCCATAGTTCCAGCATCTCTATTTTTGTAAATAGTATATCCTTTGTTTTCAACTTTTAATACAAGCTGTCCAATTCCATATAATAATTTACGAGAAACAGAGTTACAAATTTGTTTATTATTATGAACGCACCCATCAGCAGAAAGATATCCATAAAGAAGTTCTCTCGCTAAATCAATAGGTAGATTGAGCCATTCTACAGGAATCTGTTTATTTTCAGCTCCATGTCCCATTTGTTTCATAAAATTATTAAATGTTTTATCAAACGTAGACCAAGCATATGTAGTTCGAGCCTCTCTTTTATCTGTATAACCAAGGTTAAATTTATCTATTACATATTGAATTTTTTCAATACCATTAGAATCATCTTTTCCAACACAAATATAACTTCTAATAGAGTCTTCACTATGTTGTTTGACCCAACCGTCACCTAAATAACGACCAACTAACCACCAGAAATCTTTATCCTCAACAGGTAACCCTTCCACTTTTGGAACAATAGATTCTTGATTAATTGGTACTGCAATATAAGAGTCTTTTGTTAGGTTTTGTGCTTCGATTAATTCTGTTTCTGAATTTTTATCTTTTTTAGCAAAGAAAGGATGGTCTAAGGTTGATACAACCTCTTCTGTTCCTGAAATTTTAAGATGAATTGTTTTTTCTACCTCTTTTTTACCAACTTGAACGACAGGTTTAAATCTCTTATTCATTGTCCAAACCTTATCACCCTCTTTTATATCTTTGATTTTTACGTATCCTTTGTCGGTAAATACAAGATTTTCTCCTGTAAAACAAACACGTTGAATTGTTACTACATTTTCTGAGCTACACTCAGCACAAGTATCTGCTGTCTCTCCATTCCAACCACAATCGAAACAGTGACTAGATGCAATATTGATTCCATAATACATACCCTTTTCCATTGCGTATCTAACAGTTTGTTCAAGAACTGTTACTGGTGTACCATATGCAAATTCATTTTGACTGATGTGTCCACCACTTGCCATTTTATCCAAATGGAAAGGTGCTTCAAAATCAATCTTATCAAATACATTTGATTCTACCCACACTGGCTGGTGGAATGAGTTAGTAATGTAATTACGTCCTTTTCCATCTTCTTGAGCCGTAACACCGTTGATGAATCCATATTGTTCTTGTAATTGCTTCATCATTTTATACACAAGAGATTCAGCAGGTGTTCCATAAACAGAATACATACGAGGGATAATAGTTGTTTTGCGTGTGGTGTCTAACTTTTCATAAACTTCAAGATATTTCTTGTCTGGGTCTGGATGAGTAAAGTTTCCTTCTTCATCCCAAACACGAGTTTGAACACCATCTTCATCAATACGAACAGCGTCATGGATATTTCTAAATTCTTTAATTGAGTTAAGAACTTCCATGAATTTGATTTGGTCTTGTTGGCGTTTTCCACCACTCTTGTAGTTTGGTAAGTTATCAACTTCGTACCCATTATTCAAATACATGTAGTTCAAAGCTTCATTGAACCCAATAATACCAACAGAGGCAGTGAAATTGAAGATTGTTTTAGAGATTTTTTCATCATGATTGAGTCGTCTCCATGCACCACCTTCCATCCACATGAGAGGATTACTTTCTGCTCTAGCCTCTCCAGCATAATAATATCTCCAATCTAAGATATCCATCGTCATATTTGTATATTTATGTAGTAATTCATAGAATTTATTCCAGTCACCACCTGATTCTATGGCAATTTTAGGGAAATTAATTGTTACTACACCAACATTTCCACGTCCTTTATAAATTTCTTTTTGGAAGTCTTCTGAATCTTCTAAAGGGTTAATAAATTCAACATTATTATACGAGCGGCATCCCATTGGTACTGATAAAATTTGGTCTAAGTCATCTTTATGACGACTGTATGCAGGTGCAAGAATACCATTATCCATTGAAACGTAGTCAGGATATAGTTTAGTTGAACTGCATTTAATAGCCAATTGGAACAAATCGTAGTTAGGTGAATCAGGATTCAAGTTAACTTCTTTAGCACTAGCAAAAATTAATTTAGGAAAGACAAGTACACAATCTGGTTCAGAACGCTCAAGCAAGAAGGCACGAGTAATTTCACGACCCCATTTAGATGTATCTAATCCAAAACCAATTGATGTAAATGGAATTTGTCCTAGGGCATTAGAGACAGTACTTATTTCAAGTTCAAACCCTTGAACACCTTGTTTGATTGCATAAAGAGTATCTTCTTCTGCCATTTCACGTGCTGTATTATATGCAATTCCCTTTTCCATATATCTTTTGAATGCTTTATCATAAGTTAATTCTGCGTAAGGTGCTAGGAAATGGTCAAAGTTCTGAACACTCAGTCCTCCGTGCTGCTGGCTAGACATCTGTAAAATCAAATCTGCCACTAAGTTAAAAGCTGAACTAATTGATTTAGGTTCAGGATATTTAATACCATTTAAAGTAAAAGCATACTCTCCGTCTTTTTGCTTTTTAGTCTTAATGATATTTGCTAAATCAACGTTATCGCAATTGAAACTTCGCCAGTACAAATCTCCTAAGTCATGAATATAAATCCATCCTTCTTCATGAGCCTTAGCCCAGTTCTTTTGAAGAATAAAGTCAGTCACAATTTTCTTCTGAGTCATTTCAGCAAGAAGAGAACGTTTAGTTGAATTAATAGAGCTATCTTTGTTTGCATTCTCGGTATAAATTCCATTCTTAAGACTGTCTAAATCCTCGTATAGTTCACGATAATGCTTATCTTGCGATATTTTATAATTTCGATATTCATGATATGAATCATAGATATCAGTATCAACTTGTTTAAGAGCTAACAAAACAATATCATGAATTTCACGAACATTAATATAATGAAGTTTATCTTCGTACTGAACATCTGTATCAGCTAAAATATCATCTCTGCGTTTAGCGATAGCAAGTTCTACTAAGGATTTAATCTCAGCGATTTGTTCCTTTTTTAGAGGTTTGTCTATATGTTGGGCTGACTTTTGACAGGCAGAAATTACCTTATCGAAGTTCCACTTCTCCGTCACCCTTTCTTGTTTCTCATCTGTTCTTTTCTTAACGACAAATAAATTTTCCATCTATTTCCTCCAATTTCTATACAAGTTATATTATACCATATTTTTCATAGTTTGTCAAGTGACATAAAAAAGCCCATTAAAGGCTTTCTTTATTAGATGCATTCCAAAAAATGTAACCAAAGATTGAGTTAATAAGGAAGATTAGATATAGAACACCCATAGTAACATTAGGTGTTGCTAAAGTAAACCATGTCCAAGTTGTAAGAGCATTGAGAGTCATCCAGTAGAACCAACTATATTTGTTTCCTGCAATAGAGAATAATTGTGCTGAGATGGCTACACCACCAAGGATTCCGTCTTTCCACCAAATGGGAGAACCAAGACCTTTAGAAATAAAAGTCCATACTATCATAACAACGACACTAAGTAAGAGAATTTTCCAAACTTCAATATTTTTAATTCGTTGAAGGGTATTATTGATAAATTTGTATCGTCCTTTGAAGTTCATGTGAATGAATCCAACGATACCCATTGCCATAAATAGTGGTTGTTGAATACTTTCTGACAAGATACCATGTTGCATACCAATAAACAACATTGTCGTATTAAATACAAGAGCAACCAAGAAAGTATATTTTTTGCTGAATGTTAGAGTCGATACGTATAATGCACCTGAAAGACCTGATACCCATTGAATAATCGGTGTTTTAACTGTGAATAAAATCACTAATTGAGCAAGTACGATAAGCGAGATATAAGCATATTGAAATGCTGGTTTGTTAATTAGTTTAGTCATTTGTTTCCTTTTCTTCTAATAATTTTTTAGCTTCGTCAACAACGCAGTCGAACCAATCGCAAACATCTTTAAATAGAGTACCATTAGATTTAACTAATCCTACAGTATAGAGATTAATATAAGAGAATTGCGATTCCCCTACTTCTTCAAGAGCATTGATTTTGTTTGTGTTTCCAAAAGCACCTTGACGTGAATCTGAGTATAGACCAATAACTGGGATACCTTTAGCATAAGCAACTCCAATTTCACTAGCCACACCAACATCAATTGTTGCGCCGTCTAGGATAGCTACAATAAAGTCAGAACTCAACAGTTCATTTGTATCAGCTTCTGCAATCATTACAGAGTTTGCATATCCTGACTTATCATTAATTGCTTCATTTTCCTGTGGTAGATAAATCTCTACATTTTCAGGAAGAGCATATCGTAAGCTGTCAACAATATCAGTATTAAACCAACGTTCCATATCTGAGAAAAGTGGGCTTGCGAAATAAATTTTAACTTTTTCCATTATTGTTCTCCTTTAAGATTGAGTTCAAAATTCTCTATATTGACAAAATTTGCAAAGCTAGGGTATTTGAATAGAGCGAATGAGTGATGTAGATGTGTCTTGTTTGGTGCTTCAAAAATATTCACAATACTCGTGATATTAAGGTTTAAGAGCCATGAGTGTTTAGTATCAAAAGCATGTTCGATTGGAATAGCGTTTGTGTGCATTGTTGAGTTCTTCGGAGAGCTTACAACCCATGTACCTTTTGAGCTACGATACATGAGAAAGTCTTCTCCTTTTTTAAAGAATCCTGAACGTGCATTTGAAGTCAGATAAGGTGTATTAATTTGTGCTCGACATTGGTAAACTTTAATCATTTCGTATTTTCCTTTCTTCGAAAATATATTCTTCAATTTTATCAAATAAAACTGATATCCAGAATATTAATGCCATACCTAAAACAAAGAAGAAGATACAACTTAACATTACTAACCATAGACCAATTACAAACATAACTACAGTACCCTGAAACATAACACCCATAAGGAGAGCTCCCCATGCAAGCATGTTTAAATCAAAGACAAACCAGATATAACCTAATAGCAAACTGATTGTAATGACTGTCATCAGAACTCCTCTGATAATACTAAATATTGTTTTTTCCATTTTTTATCCTTTAAATTTCTTACCAGCACCTGCTGATTGTACACGATAATATTCTCGATTGTCCTCATCGCCTTCTTGAAGAACAAGTAATTTCTTAATTGATTCTCCTGCTTTCAATTTTTGGTTGGTGATACCTTGTGTTGCTTTAGAATTTTTAGCAGAAATCATAGATGTGTTAGTAACGATAGCTTTATCACTTTCAGAGATAGACATAATGTCCACATCGTCAGTTAATGTCGTCAGTAAAACTATCATTTTACCAACCACACCATTCTTAAGTTTAGAGCGCTTTGTGGACGTCCTATAAGCCTCTACGTTAACTTTAGCGACCTTTCCGTCTTCAAATCCCAAAAGAACGTATTTAGTGCCCTTAGAAAGCGTTATAATGCCTTTAATTTCTTCACCCTTTTCTAAATCAATTAGAGGTGGAATGTAATTACCTAAATCTTTTGGTTTAGTATCATTCAAATCATTAAGTTGTTTCTTATAAACATTTTGTTTATTTGTAAAGATAAGAAGTTCTTCTCCATTGTCAGTATCAGTTTCCGATGTGGGGATATCTCCTTCTTTAAATTGAATCTCTGCATTACCACGAAGAGAAGTCAAAGGAATCTTTTTGACATAACCATCTTTAGTTACAATAACTTTTACATTGTATTCTTCTACTGTATTTACAGGAGCAAGTTTTGCTTTTTTAGTCACTACAGACTTATCAATAAGTTGTGATTTACGAGGTGTTCCAAATTGAGCAATGACATCCTTCATATCCTGAACAATCAATTTATGAATACGCTGAGGTTTTTCAACTGTCCATTCAAGTTGTTCAATTTCTTTTTCGAGACTCTTGATATTACTCAATTGTTTCTTGATAAAAGTAGTTGTAAGATTTTTAAGTTTCAACCCTGAAACACGTTCTGCTTGAAGTTGAGTTAAACTGAGCTCACTAGAGAGATTTTGAATCACATTATCATCTGTGGAGTTACGAATAATTTTGATTACATGTTCCAAATCATCTTTGATATTTTCCAGTCCGTACAAAATTTCAAGCTGTACTTGTTTAGTTTGAATATCTTTCGCAATCATGCGTTGATGTGTATCTGTTCGCCAATCTAACCACTTAGCAATAAGTGACCATACACCCATCTTTTCTGGCAATCCTTGACGATTAATAACCATTAAGTTAGTAGAATAACTTGCTTGCATAGGTGTCATCTGATACAGTTTTTCAAGTAATTGTTCAAGGTCAACACCACGTTTAGCTGTGATAACAATTTCAAGACCTTTCAATCCACTCCCATCTTCCACCTTAGTAACTTCTTTGAGCTTATCTTCTTTATTTAATTTAATAATACGTTCGATGATTTTCTCTTTTGTTGTTCCGTAAGGAATTTCTTTAACAATAATCTCACGGCTATCTTTATCAAACTCAACTTTAGCACGTTGATTGATTGAACCACTACCATTTTCATTGATTGACTTGATAACATCAGGGTCATTGATAATATAAGCACCAGTACCAAAGTCGGGAATAAGCAATGTCTGTTCATTGTCTTCAATTCGTTTAATAATAGCTTCACACAATTCGGTTGTGTTAAATGATGGAATGCTTGAGCTAAATCCTACTCCAATACCAGATTGAGCATAAGCTAAGATAGTTGGATATTTAACTGGAAACACTTCTGGAATCTTACGTGTACCATCATAGTTATCAATGAAGTCAACACCGCCCTTTTTAACATCAGCCATTATATCGAGACCAATAGCAGAAAGTTTAACTTCTGTATAACGTTCAGCACCAAAGGCTAATTCGCTTGCATGTTGTCCGAAATTCCCCTTTCCTATAACCATAGGATTTAGTTGGCTATCTTTCTGAGCCATACCAACCATAGTTGGATATGTTGAACCATGAGGATGAAGAAGCATTGCTTCCCCTACAATATTTGCTGACTTAGTGAATCTTGTAGCTTTCTTTTCGTGCATAGCCCATAAGATTCTTCGATAAGATGGTTTTAATCCGTCTCGAAAATCTGGTATTGCACGTGAAAGCAATACATATGTTGAATATTGCCCCATATTATCGGTCACAATATGTTGCAATCCCTTTTCTACAATTTCCATTTTATTCTAGTCCTTCTTTAATAAATTTGTTGAGGTTTCTTGAAATGAATACTTTACGATTACCAACATCATTACCCATCCAATCAACAATGGCTTGCTCAGCTTCTTTGGCATCCTCAATTGTAACACGTGTCAAATGACGAGTTTCAGGATTCATTGCTGTCTCAGCCATGACATGTGCATCTAATTCTCCTACGTGTATTATCCTTCTTTTCATCAGGCACTGACTATTTCTTAATAACCAAAATGGTTATCCACCCATTTCCACTAACGTATCAATAGTTAGCGTACTCAGCGACAAAGCCGATAGTCGATACAGGTTTATTTAAGTGTTTATTTTATTTAAACTATTATTGATTTCCAATTTCTAATCAAATTTATAAAATAAACACTTAAAATTTCCCACGAGATTACCATATCTTAAAGACTTAGGCTACCTCGTTAGCAATCATAATGATTACCCCAGTGATAACTGGAAAAGGTGGTTAAGGGCTTGGATTTCCTCTTACCCTTTGGAACGTGAATATTGAACTACTTTATTTCCTTGTTCTTTAAGAATTTTATCACGTCCTTGGTCTGTATAAGCATAAAGAACTGAATCATCTTTAAGTTTGATTTCAAATAAAGGTGTTTGAGCTAAATACAATCGTCCTGTATGAATGATTTCTGGCATCAATTTATAAAACAGAGTGATAATTAAGCATTGAATTTGAGCACCGTCTGGGTCTTCATCTGATGCACAGATAATTTTTCCATAACGTAACTTCTCAATATCGAACTTAGGTAAGTCTTTTTGTTTCTTACCTAAATCAATCCCACACCCCAAAGCCTTAATTACATTCATGACTGTTTCATTATTGACAATATCTTCAATGTTCATTGCTTTTTCAACGTTGAGGAACTTACCACCCATAGGCATACTTGCTTGAAACTTACTGTCACGAGCCTGAACAACAGAACCATGAGCTGAGTCGCCTTCTGCAAGATAAAGTTCGGCTTCTTCACCATGAATACGTGAATCAACCAACTTTTCAATACGATTTGACATTGAATCAACTTTTTCAGTTAATTTCTTTTTAAGTTTCTCTTTGTGTTTAGCATTGACTGTATTCTCTTTTTGAACAAGAAGTAAGTGATTGATGATATCTTTAAAGTTTTTAGGGTCTTCAATTTCTGTAACTTCTAAGATTTGTGTAACACGTCTCTTGGCAACTTCTTTATAGAGTTCTTTGTTTGTAGAGAACTTAGTTTGATTTGCAAACTCAACATTGTTTGAGAACATAACAGCTACAAAACTAAATGATTCCGTAATATCTGAATCTGAAAAAGAATTGACTTTCTTAGGAAACAGATTATTTGCACGACAGTATTTATTAACGTAAAGTTTAATACCATTGATTATTCCTTCGTTAATCTTCCCACCATTAGGCAAGTAGTTTAAGTTTAAGTAAGATTCTTGTGTCGGTGTTGTTGAGGTTGATAATGCAATCGAAAGAGAAGTTAATTCTTCATGAGATGTGAAAACATCATGTTGATTACTTGTAATTGTGTCTTGATACTCAACTAAATCCCCAAAGACAATTCCACTTGTGTTGACAGCACTTGTAAGTTCTGAATAATATTCTTTCAAGTCTGTATAATGGTATTTTAATTCAGTTTCTCCATGAATATAGTCAACTGTAATCTTATTTGAACTAACAGCATAACGGTGTGCAATCTCACGAACATCTTCATCTTTAAAGATTGTTTGTGTATAAACTGTTGGGTCAAGTGAAAATGTCACAGTTGTTCCATCAATATCGCTTGTTTTTTCTTCTGTTAAATCCTCTGTAACTTCTCCACCATTAGTGAATTTAATATGATATTTAATTCCTTTAATAATAGATGTCACTTCAAAAAGAACTGACGTATAGTTAAGAACTGTAGTACCTACACCATTTGAACCTGTATAAGTTCCATTTGTTACACCACTATCTCCATACTTAGTTCCTGCAAAGAGAGTCAAAAATAGTAATTCATAATTAGGGATTCCATCAGTTTCGCCTGAAATTGGAATACCTCGACCAGTGTCTGTAACAGTTACTGTTGAACCATCTTCACTCAGTTTGACCGTAATAGTTCCCTCTTCAAAATTATTAATAATTTCATCTGTTGCATTAGCTAGGAGTTCTTTTAGTCCATGTTGGTAGTTATCGGCTGAACCGTACCACACAGCAATCTTCTCACGAGCTTGGTCACGATTACTCAGCTTTCTAATTTTTTCTGTCAATGTTAATACCATTCCTTTCAATCGGTTATAATATATTATACCATAACTAATTTACCTTGTCAAGAGAAAAGTATAAAAAAAAATAAGAACCACCGAAGCTGTTCTTATTTTACCATGTTATGACAGCCTAGCGTACAACCAAACTGATATAGAAAGTCACAAAACGTAACTCTAGGATTTTTAAGAAAACCTAATCCTTTAAACTTAATCTATAACTGGATTCATTATCCAATATAAGATATAAACTCTAAGCTATAAAGCATGAGCTTTAAACTATAATCTATGAAGTAGTTTTTATCTATTCCTACGAATAAGGACTCATCCTTATTGTCTTGAATACATAATCTCTCTTTTTGAGATTCATCATATTTTTATATTATATTATAGTATCAGAAGTTCGTCATATTTATTATTTATTTCCAGTTATAAGAACCTCTGAGAAACAGAACTATCTGGAAATCTATACTTTAAGTTGTTCGTCATAACATGATTATAACTTAATTATTACCACTCAACGGTAATTTCTGTTGCAACATTTGATGCAGTTAATTTGAAATCAACTGTTTGTTCAAATTGTTCAATTGAATCAAGTTTAGCTTTGGTGTAATCACTTACAAGAGATTTACCAACTTCTAATTCAAGAACTGTTGCTTTTTCGCTCTCAGCTTGTTCTTTCAAGAATTTAATAATATCAGGATTTTTATCGTCTTTGTCTGAGCTTAAAAGACTGTTTTGTTTCTTTTCAAGAGTCTTATCAATATCCTCATTAATACGTGTCGCCTTAGTTGTTGCTTGAGTCAAATCATTAACAAGAGTTTGAACCAAATCTTTTTCACTTTGGATTGAAGTTTTATAATCAATTGCTTCCGCAACTGTCATTGCTTTGTCTCCAATTACAACTTCTGTTAACGCATTAGAACGTAATACACCAGCTTTCAAAGCATGACGATAAGCAATCAAATCAAGTAATGAATCAATACTAGATTTTGCGCCTGAAATGAATTTATCTTTATCACCTTTTGATGATGCAGGATAAACAAGTTTGCCTTCTTGGACAACACCTACATATTTAGTGTCTCCAAGCTTACGTTCAATACGTTTGTCAAGAACTTTAAGTTCATTAAGTGCTTCTTGTACTGTGAGTGTTTTACTTTGTGTCATTTGTGTTTTTCTCCTTATTTTTTAAGACTTGCTAGTGCCAATACAATCAATAAAATAATTGCTGTCATTAAACCCATAGCTGGATTGATTAAAAATACAATTAGTATAATCGGAATTAAACATCCCATATTTTGTTCTCCTTACGTTTTTTTAACTTACATATATTATTATATCATAATCAAATGAGTTTGTCAAGGAATAAGTAATAATATTTTAGATTAAATTCCCACTCTCGGAATTGAACCGAGGTTGCCTGTTCTCGAATAGGCAGTCTTCTTCCAATATTAAACGAAATGGGAAACCAAATTGTGTATTGGCAAACTACAAATCGAGTACTGTACGAGTAGCTTTTTGAGTTATATCATAGACTAGCTAATATAACCTTCACATTATCTATCAAGACCAATGTATACTTGGCTGTTCACTTCATCAGCTGAACATTTAATAACTACTGTTACCACTCATTAACCTTGGGCTGTCAACTCTATAACATTTAAGTACCGTCAATCAGTACACCTTAGTCTTTAGGAAGGATATGCAAAGACCAAACATGCTTTTTAAGCTTCTTGTATCGTCAAGAGTAACGGATACAGATAGTTTTCTTTTTGCGGTATACACTAACAACCCATTTCCATAAAGGCGAACTACTCAAAGTTCCTTTTAATTGTATCAAGATATAACCGTCATCTATTGCACACAATAGACACACAGTCAAGCTTTATGCCCTGTCTTTATGGATTTAAGCCAAAGGATAATATCATACGCCTAATCTACCTGTAGTGAGTCACCTAAATTAGTAGACTTCTTTTTCCATAGCATAAGTAGTTCTTTCTTTTAGTGAATCAATGAAATATAAAATACTCATAGGTTGTGCATCTGTTCTGTCTATAGTTTTACTTTCAGAATGACTATCTGAATAATCTACAACAGCCCTTATCATTCTATGGGTGATATATAATAGGTCTTCAAAAGGTTTTAAAAATTCTTTTTCCTTTTGTGTCAACTTATTTACGCTATCTTCTGTAATTGGAATACCTTTGAAGTTGTCCATAATATATTTTACAATATTTTGAGAAACTTTTCCTTCTTTAAAACTTAAATCTTCGGAGTCTCCGTATGGTTTTTCTTCATAATTTCCAGCATACGTTTGAATCATCCATTCTGTATGATAAAATATTTGAAATAATATATTTTTAGCTGAATTTGCTTGGTCATCAGAACGTGCAGATAGTTTAATAATATCTGTTAGAATATCTCTATATTCTTTCAGTTGCCAGTTTAAATCTTTAATTAAAATTGGATTTGTCATTTTTTGTTTACCTACTATACTTACTTTTCTAGCTTATTATACGGTGAATAAGCAACACCTAATTGGGAATGTTGGACTCGAACCAACTCTGTCAAAATATTTCTTGGCACGAGCCAGTAACCGTTACGCACCAGTTACCAACTGTGTTATCCTTTACTCTATTTTATAACACTCCTGCTTAACACAGGCGGACTTACCCATCGCCTAATTCCCATTAAAATGAACTTTTCGAACGTCACCTACTCTGTATGGTGCGTAAACTGTATATGTTCACAAATCATTTCGACCTCAGTTTGGTATTGAAACCTTTTTTGTTCCCTTATGGTCTGGGAGGAAACCTCTCTAGCTCTCGTATCCTAAAGTGACGTCACTTTTACTTCTCCTACCAGTCTTCATTTTAGTGTGCACTATCTGGTAGTCTCAGGGGTTGAATACCCCAATTCAGGTCTATTAAAGTGATAAAATACCTGTATACGGATAGCTGGACTTGAACCAGCAATGAAGGTTGCGACCCTTCTCTAGTTACTTACTATCATATCCGTAAAAAAATCGGCACGCATTGATACATCGAGTCCGTTGGTTAGACGTTTGCTCGTCAATGAATCCCTTTACTCAGACAACACAACTTCTCCATCGCTAAATTTTGAAGTCTCATGACTTATCAGTCAGAATCATCTTTGTACGTTCCGCACCTACTCCCAATTAAAGCCTTTTATGACTACTATCCACCATAGATAGCTGTGAGGACTTGGCAATGATTAACAGGGAAGTGCAACGGTCTTGACCGTCCATCTATATTAATCATTTAATTTTAACCCTAAACCGTACAGTGACTCCTAGGGGGCGATATGACGAATGTCATTCTCATATCTATAGCAAGTTAAGGAATCCAACCTTAATCTAATCAGGATATCATTAAAGATATTATAAGCAGACTTGCTTTAAATTAACTGGTAGGTTGGCATTTCCCACATCTCTTTAAACCGCTAGGGTGTGACGGTTGCCTGTTCCGTCCTCAGTTAATTACGACCCATATGGGATTCGAACCCATGCTCTCTTGCGTGACAGGCAAGTGTGATAACCGCTACACCAATGAGTCATATTAACTACATATACTATTATAACATCTTCAGAATGTTTTGTCAAGGATAAAGTAACATTTTCTTTAAATTATTTTTAAAGATAATACGTATGGAAGGAATCGAACCAACCGCCCTTACCTTTGTAAGGATTACCCCCCAGATAACTCATACACTTTTTTCACAACCTCTTGTACGGAGCGTTGACTAGACGCTACAAACAATCCGAATGCGACCAACTAGCTTAAGCGGTCAAACCCTCACTAGATAACCAATAGGACTAGTACTCTATCAGTTATTTTTTTTGTAAAACAAGATAGGGTTGTTAATCTCTTATGAAATTATTTAGACATCCTATCAATAGATACATTACGGAATCGAACCGTAACATGACTTACCTTAGTTGTATCTTTTAATTATTTTCGTTGCCTTTACCCTTGATGTGATAATGAACATTAGATTTAGAACAATTAAGAGTTTTCGCTATTTCATTATATGTCATACCCTTTTCTCTCAAACTTAATATATTATCTCTATATCCTTTATCAGAGTATTTGTTTCCTTTATTCACTTCCAGATTTTTTAATGTTAATGGATTATCCATGTTTTCTTGACGAGTAACCCATCTCAAATTCGAGATATTATTGTTTGTTCTATCAGTATCAATATGGTCAACTTCTGGCTTATTATCAGGATTTGGAATAAATGCTTTAGCAACTAAAATAGAGATACCAATTCTTTTTCTCTTTTTCCCACTGGATAGATGAACTGTATGATACCCATTGCTATTTAGCGTTGGCTTTAATATTTTTTGAGAATCAATTCTTCTAACCTACCCCAGTATGTTTACTTCATAAAGATTTTCAAAATCTTTAATAAAATTAATAACTTTCCAATTCATATTTATCCTTTCTAAATATGTTTTTTAAATATGTTTTAAAAACATGATGGAACTGGCGGAGTTCGAATCCGCGTCCAAACTATACATATCTTAAACTTTCTTACATTCATAGTTTATTCATTTAATATACATTGTTAGTTTCTTGAATAAACAACTATCCACTAACGCTGTTCTGATTGTTATCTGTGACTTATCAGAATCCATCACACGTCTGTTTGTACTAGAAAACCTACCAGACGAATCAGTTTCTAGCTGTTTAATTACTTAAACTTTTGTGTAGCTTAGGCTACGGCTAATTGAGTGTTTGCAATTATATTTATTTTGGTTTTAACGACTATCCTTGTCGGAATGTGATTTAAGACTGCCATAGCCTGTCGATACCATTTACAGCCCCTTAATAAAATGGTTGAGCGATAAGCTACACTACTTACCGTACCCCCAACCTCTGCGTGCGTTACGGATTCAATCCGTATCCTCCACCACTTTATTTAATCTAATAAAGAAATCAATCAAGATTGACTTGATATACTCAGTAAGGGATTTGAACCCTTAACCAATGCTTTAGAAAAACACTGCTCTATCCAGTTGAGCTAACCGAGCTAGTTGAAGATAATTTTAGTTATCTTCAAAATATTTTTTGATATCTTTCATTTTATATGGAAGTCCTACACTTTCAAGTCTCCTTGAGAGTCCTTTGTCGCTTAATCCATATTCTTTTGCGACTTGACACATTGATGAATATTTCAATTTTTCTAACACTAATTGCATTTCATCTAATGTGTATTTTCTTCTACTAGTTTTTATTTTGGGTTTTGCTTCCGTTCCATAAAACGCTCTCATGCGTTTTATATTTTCTCTATGACTTATTTCTTCTAAATTATCTAAAGAGCAATTTAACTTATTGTGGTCGAGATGGTCGACATCATTATTATAATCTTTAATCCCTACAAAAGTGTCATATACTAATTTATGAATATACTCTGAATATTTCTTTCCATCTACGTTCAGACTTGTTATTAAATATCCACTATCATTAATGAATCTTTTTATAGAAACACCTTTTCTAAATACTTTATAGTCGTTTCTACCATTACTACCTTTAGTAGTTGTAATTCTATCAATTGAGCGTATTTCTCCAAGTTTATTTATTTCATAAGTGTTTTCGAAACGTTTTAATGGAACAAATTTTTTAAATCTTTGTCTGTGATATAATTAACTCCTTTAATTCTTTATACTTAATATTATATCATATTTCAGATATAATGTCAAGCATAAAGTTGAAATTTTTTAATTATTTTATACTGACATTGATTTTTCTAAATATTCAGTCCTAATAATATATTCTTTAATAATATTATACCACATCTTTCAATGTTTGTCAAGCATAAACTTTAAAATAAATCAAGAAAATCATCAGTAAATTTAAGAACTAAAAATAATTGTATAGCAAATGTCACTAATAACCATATCATTCCACATGTATAATTCCATTCAGAAATCCACTCAACACTCTTATACCATCCATACTCAAAGATATACGCAATCACAGCTGTCGCTGTTATTTTTAATGCTGTTGTTGTGTCCATATTTTCTCCTTACATATCAAATGATACAGTCTGTTATTTTATTTATATTTCTATTATTAGTCATTAATAAAATAACTTCGTAGACCTGTAAATGAAAAAATATCTTTATCAAAGGGGCGTAACGGGATAAAATCCTTGTCTTCGTCTTCTTCAATCCAATAATCAAAAAATAAGGGTCCCCTCATCACCACTTTGGCTAATGGTTCTTTATTTAATTTTTCATACTTCTTAAAGAATTTAGTTGCTGCTTCCTCAAAAGTATGACCATGAATAGCTACAGTCTCACCTTGACCATTTGCATTGTAAGCTAATCCAGCAAACCAGTATTTTTGTTTCATTTTATTTCTCCTATTATTTTCTTTTTAAATGGTTCTTGCCAGGACTCGAACCTGCACTTACTCCGTTATTAGAGGAGGGCTTTACCAATTAAGCTAAAGAACCTTATAGACACTTGCGCGTCTAAATATTTTAAACTGTATATTTAATGTTTGCATCATTGTTGATTTTAAGAAGAATCTCGGCAATTTCTAGTGGAACATATTCGCCATCTTCATCATCATAAACTTTAGCTTCAATACCTGTGTCTACAAGGTATCCATCCTCGGACGCAATTGAGTGTAAGTTCTTAGATTCAAAGACAAACTTAACCCACTCTCCATCAATATGACCACCAAATTTTACAAAATCTTCGAATAAATCAACTTCGTATTTATCTTGAATTTTATGAATTGTGCCATCTTTAAGTTTAACCAAGATAGAGTATTGAGAAGCGTCTCCTTGGCTGATATTAAGGTCTTCAATAGTTTCAGAAAAGCTATGTCCATTTGCTACTTCAAAAGCAATTGAACGAAGTGTGTCAAATGTAACTTTAACTTTTGTACTAAAGTCAACAATTTTATCTAAAACTGATTCATCGATGTCTTGAACGTAGTCATGGATGTAATCACGAACTTCTTGACCTTTAGGATATTTGAATCGGAAATGGTAATGGAATCGTCCAGTACGATTTTGCATGAAGCTACTTAAACGATTTAAGTCATTAACCGTGATTACATACATGTGTTTTGTGTTCGATAGCCCATCAAACAATCCAAGCAATGAATCTTGTCTCTCAGCATTATCATCATTTTGGTCAAAGACCTTTTCAAATTCATCGAAAAGAATCATTGCTTCTTGCTTGATAGAAGAAAGGAAATCAGCAATACCAAAGTATGGTTGGTCAACTAAAATCACAGGTAGTTCATTTTCCTCTACAAATTGATTTGCAAGATAACGTGTAAACATTGTTTTCCCAATGCCTTTATCTCCTGAAAGAATAATACCCATAGAGCGTTCAAATAAACCGAATGTTTTAAGAGCTTTTTGAGCTTTTTCTTTGTGATTTCCGTACATTTTTTCATCTACAGTTAAGTTGTCACGTTTAATAAGAGAGAATCCCTCCATTTTGTTAAAGCGGACATTATACGTTCCTTTTGGAAGTTTATCGAATGTTTTAAGGTCATCTGGAAAGATTTGGAATTTGTTACTCACGTTAATTACTGTCATTATGTTTTCTCCTTTTCGAGTTCGTGTGGGTTATTACCCTGACTCTATGTATATATTATATCATATCCTTAAACACTTGTCAAGAATAAAGTCATTATTTTTAGTAATTATTTCTCGTTGGCTGATTAAAATAGACATCACTATATGTTTCAGTATTTAATTCTACAAAATCTTTCATATCATTATATTCTTCATCTGTCATATTATTATCTTTTTGCCAGTCTTTAAGATTTTTTAATTCTCTTTCTTCGTAAGTTTCATATTCGTATTCTGATATTCCATCTGTAACACGATATAATTCTAAGATTCTATCATTTTCATCTTTTAATTCATCAAGTTTATTTAAATAAATTTCAGTTTTTATTGATTCTTTTTTGTCATTTATTTTTTTATTTGATGAATAATTAAATGCGTATGCAATGCTAATGATTAATGTAATAATTGTTAATAACACAACTATTTTAACATTATTATTTTTGATGTATTTAGTTATTCTCATAATTTTTGTTCCTTTTGTTTTTTTATACGTTTTACTACTTTAACTAACATATTACTTTCCTTCACGTTTTTTGATATGTTTAAGATTACCTACACCGTTTTTAAAAGATTGCTCTTTCTTACGTTTATCTGCTAATGGGTCATAAACATCAACAGGTTCACCACGTAAAGCATCTGCCAATTCTTTCATTTTTACTGCAACCTCAACAAAATAGTCAGAGAGAGCTTGCACAGATTCTTTTGCATTATTTATATTTTTTAGTTTCTCCATGTTATCTTTATGAACTTCATCAATTACTACAATATGTTCTTTCATATGAGAACCTCCTTAACTATATCGACAGGAGTCGAACCTGCAAAATTTTTCACTCTCCGATTAACAATTCAGAATCCTTTACAATATTGTCTCATCATACATTGAAAATCATCTATCAAGCTACTCAATCAGTCTACCACGACTAACGATATATAAATCTACATACATGAGCTATTTTACACCAGCTACTCTGCTGACCACGCACTCATGTATATAGTGATTGGGTGTTATTGACTTTTCCTTGTTAATCAAACTTTATTCCTCAATTCTGAAAATCTTTTTCAAGAGTTCAAGTTCATCTTCTGTGAGATAAACTATTAAATCCTCTGCCTCTTCGATTGATTCGACTTGATAGTCTGGATAACAAACTACACTCTGTGTATTAGTTAATTCATCAACCGCAATAGATATGTTTGCCCCTTCAATCAGCCACCCTGACATACCAGCAAATCCACCAGTCTTTTTTTAATTTCCATGTTTTAGTTCTCCTTAATTTCATAACCATAAAACGAGTTCAAATTCTTATTGTGTTCTTCGATACTATAAATAGTTGGCTTTCTGACTCCTCTTGGGATAGCTCTTTGAATATCAAGCAACAATTCTACAGCTTGCTCATACACATCTTCGTTAAAGATATACTCTTGAACATAATCATCACCTTCACGACCTGCATTTTGAATAATCATAAATGGAACGTTATCAAAAGTTGCATATCCTAAAGCCCAAATTCTTCGACCATCAACATTGTGATAAATAACAAATTTATACATAATGTGTTCTGCTACTTTATCCCATTCATCCTCCATAAAAAATGCTGTATCAAGGGTATTGATATCAAAATGAGATACTCCATCGTGATTGTCATTCTAATCAACACGTACTTCTTTAACAACTTCCATATCTAAAATTTGTTTTATGTTCATTTACGTTTCTCCTTAACTTTATATAATAATTATACCATATTTAAAGAATAAAGTCAATTACAATTTAATTACTTTTGTATTTATTCCAGTTTACATTCACCCCATATGCTTCCACACCATTAGTTAATAAATCACTAAAGGTATCCTCTGTTACTGGAATAATATAATAAAAGGATGTATAACTTCCGTAGTCAATTGCTTTGATTGTGTCATCTCCACCAAGAACACGAACATATTTAGGCTTAAAACTATTTAGTCCCCACCAGTCTTGGATTGATTCAAATGCTTGTTCACTTGTTCGAAAGAATCCATGATTGGTAAGTGTTTCTCCGCTTCTCCATTGTATTAGATATCGTACCATATTAGTCTCCTTATACCATAGCTGGTTTAAACCCTGCATAGTTCATTTTATTACTAGCCTCTTTACGTAGCATAGCAATTGTGTTAGAGATTCCCTTTTCTTCAAAAATCTCTTTATCCATCATAAAAATAAACGCTTCGTCACTTGTTGTTAAAACGGTCTTTCCAATAACAAATTCATTACCATTACGACCTAAATCAATTCCAATGTATTGGTTGTGCTTATTTCTAAGTGTAAAGAGAACTGTGTCCTCTGAGCGTTGGTATTTTAATCCGTTGTGTACAAATGATTTTCCATATTCCATTAACTATTCTCCTCTATTAAATCTTCTAAAAATTCTGCAAACTTCTCATCACTCAAATAGAATAAATCTGGTGTTCCATCACTACGTGAATATTTTCTAAACTGCTGATTATTAAAATCTACTTGAAGATTAGATATAAGCTGATTAAATCTTAGGTCTGAATTATTCATCCAGATAATAAGCAGGTTTCGATAGATTGATAGTTGTGCTTTAGTAAATATTTCTTTACTTTCCATTTTTTGTCTCCATATATTCAAACATTTCAAAAACACCAAAATGTCTCAAAAGATGAGTGTTCCCAGAGCTTCGTGCTAAATGTATCATTCTTGAACTCTTTACTTTTGCACTCTCTTTTTGATATTCTAAGTAAATTTGAAATAACTTTTCCTTGTCATTTTTAGATAGAGTGAAATCCATTTGACATTCATACAATTCTGCTAATTGTTGAATACGTTCATTGATTGTATCAAGTTTACTTTCCATTTAAATTCTCCTTATGTTTTCTAATATATATTATACCATAACATAATTCAAAAGTCAAATAAAAAACTATCATTAGATAGTTTAGATAAATAAGCTTAATACTAAAAGAGTCAATCCAATTATTAGTGAAACCATTACATTAGATACAGCATACTCAACTACAATCTGTTCTTTAGATTTTTTTGTGGTTTCAACCAATGGAGTTGTAATTCCTGTATTCTCTGCTTTAAAGGTAAATAACTTCCATATTACCATAATTGCAAATGTTAACATGAACCCTAATTTTGGAGCATTAAAAGCTGGCACAATAAAATGATTCCAACTTAAACTAAGCGTTACAATCTTAATTGCTACTGACAAAACATCAAGAACAACAAGCGCAATAATTGTTAAAATATATTTTTTAATTAATTTATTCATTTCCATATTCCTTTCTGAATCATACCTGAAAATCTTGGTCTGGGTCATAAATGAAATAAACTTGTTTCGCGGCCATTTCCAATGCATCACCATGAATGATTACACCATTCATTCCTCGAATTGCAAAGGCATGAATCAAGAATGAAATAGCTTCATCTGATAATTCTAATGCCTGGTACCAATAGTTACTCGGCAAATAGTTAAAAAAGTCTGTATTCATTCGGTCATCTTGCCATTTTTGAATGATTAGAGTTCCTGTTCCTGCTCCAGTTAAATCAGCACCTCCAGAACCACCTACAAGCAACGCTGTGAGCTTACCAAGTTCATCTGGTGTATAATGCTGCCCTTTTGCTGAAACAGCTGAATGAGCCATAAAATAGTCTCTAAAGAAATCAATGCCCATGTCATGGTGGATATTTAAGATTTTAGAATAAAATTCTTCACGTCCTTTTTTATCAAAAACAAGCTCTTGGATTCTATTTGTGAAATTCATGTGTTCATCAACATTGAGCATGTCATAGAATTGTTGTTCAGTAATTGTCATCTATCCCCTCCACCACTTTCACTAAATCAACTCCGAGGGCTTTGCCTGCGAGGTAAATTACACATAGATTCAAATTATCTTTTACAAAATCTTTTAATTTCATGAGTTTAGGAAATATTTCATCTTCATCAGATTCATAAAATTCTCGTAATTCCACAAAGTCATCTAAAACAGAATACTCACCAAAATCATTTACTCTAACATATTCTTTAGCTTCGTTCGGAATTTCATCCAATAAATCCGCAATGTTTTTCGGAATCGTGAGCTGGAGTAAAGATGCGATTTTATTCAGTTGATTAATTAGAAAATCCACTTTATCACCTTGTAGCGCAAATACATTCACTTGTCTAACTGCTGTTTCTGCTAGCTCTTTTGCTGTTTCTTGTGTCATTCTTCTATCTCCTCAAAATATCCTTCTATGCCAGCTCTATCAAGTTCGTTAAAAAAACCACTCACGAAACTCTTTTTCAATTTCCTCTTCTGTCGCTTCGTCTTCAAATTCAAAAACTTCTGTTACGGGTATTTGGTAACCGTCACTAAATTCAAATTTTACTTTTTTCATACTTCAATTTCCTTAAATTCTAGTTCCCATGCTTCAAACTTATAACCTCTTACATTTTCAGCATGGTTTTTTACTTTTATTAGCTCGTCCATGCTATTGGTTACTTCCCAAGCTATAACAAGCGCTCCGTCTGTTACTCTGTAAGCATATCTCATTTTCCACTCCTTATTTTATACCCTATTATAATCTATTTCTTTCTAATTGTCAAGCGATAAGCTCCATAAACCGTATATAAAATTCTTATTTTATATCTTTCTTACTCGTTTCTCTTTTTTAATGCCCTCTGAGATAACTGTAATATCCCATACGTGCTCCTTTTCGTGTGTTTCTACAAACTTGTCAAAAAGGTGCTTAGAATTGAATCTGACGTATTCTGAGGGGTGCATATAGAATACTTCTATTAAAGTTTCTTTCTCACAGTATGAACAATAACCATAAAGCCGAACACGAAATTTTTTCGAGTGTTCAAGAAAGAAAGAGTCATGAGTTAAGTCTTCTGAAAAGTTATGACCCCAATAGAAATTAGAACACAGTGATTGTTTTAGAGTCTGTTTTTTCATATTTTCTCATGACTTTCCAGCCCAATAACTTCTGCAATCACTTCCAATGTATTAGAATCAAATATTTTAGAAGTTAATTGTTTGGAAATATGGTATTGTAATGCTTTATCTTTGAGATATTGTTCGTAAATAGCTTCACTTTCATATACATCATCTGTACTACCATATTCCACAGATGTTCTATTCTTTTCAATTTCAATCTTAAAATCTCGCCCAAGGTCATCCCAACCTTTATAGATTGTTCCAGCATAAGCATATTTGCGACCGACTTTTGTAATTCTAGCACGGTAAGGCTCATGACGTGTATCGCTTGGTACTAAGTAAATCTCTTTACCAACCTCATATTTAATTGGTTCATTGTAGTTACTCATTAATAATCTCCATTTTCTACTTCTTCTACGCGCTTATCATCAATTCGTTCTTTTGTTGCTGAATAAGTTACATAAAGATTGAATACAAACTTAGTGTCACAATAAGGACATTCACATACAAAATCACGTGCTTCTAATTCGATTACGTCATCACATCCTTCGTAGTATACATATTCAATTTCATGTCTAATGAATTTTGAGCATTTAGGGCATTGCAATACATCTACTAACATATATCTCCTCTTTCTTTCATAAAATCATTGTGTGCTTTTCTAAAAAGACTATCATCATCATTATCTGACTCATTATGTAAAACTGAAAGACGTGACATCTCAAGTATGTGTAGTTCTTTCCTTAAGCGTCTTAATTCTTCTCTTTTAATTTCTTTCTCGTGTCTAAGAGCTTCATAATCTCTATTTTTATATTTACGTTTGTTGTTCATTACTATCCATTTCTATGTTTAATTACTTTAACAATGGCAACCGCTAGACCAAAAAGTACTGCATCCTCAAATCCTATAATAAGCTTCATTCCCAATAGAACAACAAAGAAAACCAATGTTCCTAAAACTTCTGTACTTGTTTTCATTTTAAACCTCTAATTTCTTTTAATGTTTGCGATATAATAATTGGCATCCATCCAGTTATTATATCGCAAATGTGTGAAATCTTCCCACCTTTTGCTTTTATCTTCAAGAATTTTTAACTTCCAGTAAGACTTTTTTATTTTACGTTGATACACTTCCACCACAATAAATTTAGGATATGTCATCGAGCTTCCTCTACTAATTCATATACAGCAACTTTGCGATTTGTAATTGGGTCTTTTCTTTTACCAACTACATAGACAATTCCAAGTTTTGTTAATTCTGTTAAGCGAGGGTGTACTGAGTTACGTTCAGGTGTTGGAACAAGTCCATTAATATATAAACCATATGCAATTTCACTTGCCGATAAAGGTTCGTCAAATGCTTCCAAGTAGTCAACAACTACACGTTGTCGGTCTCCGATTGTTGCAAGGATTTTGTCGAATGATTCGTTACGTGTTTCGATAGTGATGTTTGCCATGTTTAGTTCCTCTACTTTCTATATTTATAATTATATCAAATTAAAGTACTTTTGTCAAGCATAAAATAAAAAAAAGAGTAAATAAATTACTCTTTTGAAAATAATGTGAAGTTTCTGATGTTTGTTTTTCATTTTATTCCTCATCTAATGGCTCAAGATATGATAGAAAAGATTCCACTTTCTCTTCAATATCTTTCTTGAATTTCTTAATCACTTCTTCGACTTCAATATCTTCTTTGAAATTATCTCTGTTTTGCCAAATAAATTCCATTTGACTTACCGTTTCATTAATTCCCTGTGCATAGTCTGTGATGTAATTAAATAACATTTGACTATATCCATATTCCTGTCTATTATAATTCATTATGTTCTCCTTATGAAAAGAAATCTTCAATAATCATATTTCTTTCTTCTTTTGTTAGTCTTCGATTGTCTGCCATTCCATCTTTGCTGTCAAATGTCATACCATACATAGATAACGCATGTTTAACATTTTCTTGCATAAATTTCATCATGCTTTTTTTGTATATAGTTCGGGGTATTCATCAACTATGATTGCCCCATCTCTACATCCTCTATCTACCGTATAACCATATACATCCCCATCTTCAATGACCGCAAAGTCTTCTGGTTCTACATGTTTAATTTCTTCTATTTTCATCTGATTTCTCACTTCGTCGCATTGACAGCTTCGTCTGACAAGTCTTTTGTCTGTTGTGCATCAGTCACAGCCTGAGATAACTCGTCAGTCTTTTGTTTAGCGACAGTGAGTTTTGAGTTCAAATCATTAATCTGCTGTGCCATGCTCGCCTTATCTCGGTTCGCTTGATTCAATCGTCTAACGACTTCTTCTTTTTGTTGATTGAGTGCGTTCAATTGATTTTGATAATTAGCAGTTTGATTTTGCAAGTTTGAATTATCTCGATTGATTTGGTCTTTCAACTGGTTAATTTGGTCTTTCAACTGATTTAACTGGTCTGCATATTGCTGTGAGCTATTATTAGCCTGTTTCAGTTTTTCGTTTCGGTCTAGCAAGCGTTGTTTCAAGATAGAGATATTCTGTTGTACAGCGACCATGTTTTGATGTCCTGCCCACGCATTAGCTGCATAAGCCCCAAAAGTTGCTGAACCAAAGATTCCTGCAATAATAATAATTGTCACAATAATTTTTTTTTAGTTATTTTTTCATTTTTTTAATCCTTTACAATATCCATAATTATAATTTGTGGTGTTCGTGTCATTTCTTTTGTCCCAAAGTTATAGAACTCATTAATTGTACCATTTCCTACAACACTTACAGTGTCAAATGTATCAATATCTTTATTCCAGTCTTCATCAACCTTAAACTTAATAAAAACTAAATCTCCACTTGTTTTAAATTTAACTGTCTCTTTTGTTTTTCCAATAACTGCACGTTCTTCAATCATAACATTGTCCATGCGCACCACAACCTCTGGGAAGTTATTACCTGTAATGTAGTTGATGTTAATTAAGTCAGTCAAATCCATGAATGCTTCTTCAATATCCCCCAATTCAATGTCGTAGTAGAACGTCTGTTCCGTCTCAAGATTGTCTGGCATGTTCTCTTCGATGTATTCTTTTAAATCATTTAAACGGTCAAGAGGAAAATTCAATCCATGAGCTTGTCCATGTCCTTGTGCTTCTACGAAGTCCAATTCACTCAAGAACTCATTGGTATTAAAACTTCCATAAGAACGACCTGAACCACGACAGATTCCATCTTTACCTTCTGTTAAAACAAAACATGGACGGTGATATTTTTGAGCGATATTCTGAGCTACTAAGCCATTCATACCTTTGTTTGATTCCGAGTCAATAACAATGATAATTTTGTCTCTCATATCTTGAGTATCTTCATACTTTTGCATAACTGCTTTTTGAGTTTCTTGACGTTTCTTGTTTAACTTATCCATTTTAAGGCGAAGTTTCTTAGCATCAGTATCATTGTCCACCATCAAAATTTGAAAAGCAAGCTCAATCTCTCCCATACGAGCAGATGAGTTAATCAATGGTGCAATACTATAGCCGATATCTTTTGTGTTGTATCGGTATGTATTAATTTTAGCACCTTTAAGGATACGTGATAGCCCAACGTTGTTAACATTTTGTAGCCCTTGTGAGATAAGATAACGGTTCTCAAAATTAAGAACACTCATCATATCTCCCACTAGACCAATTGCAACCAAATCACGAAATTGATTAGAGAATCCATCGTCATCTAACACCTCATCAATTCCTTTGGCTACTTTATAAGCCATGCCAGCACCTGATAAATCTTTATTGACTGATTCGTCTAGGTGATGATGAGGGTTACATAAGATAACTTCCTTATCCATTTTGTTCGCAATCTCTTTAGAGTCGAACTCATGGTGGTCTAAGATGATAATATCTAAATCAGGATTCAATGTTCGAGCACGTTCAACACCTTTTAAGTCGTTACTTGAACTATCCAAAACAATAAGTAGGTCAGCTACCTTGGTCTTTTCAATGTTTGAGCGACTAAGGTCAATAAGTTTTTCCCACTTAGCAAGACTTTCTTTATCTTTTTCAGCCTTTGCTTTCTCGGCTTTATTTAACCAATGGTCTTGAACCGATAACTGACCATACAATCCATGCCCTGTATCACGTTGAGGATAGATGTAGTCTAAGTTGAACTCATTAAAATCTTGTAGTGCTTTCAGTCGATTGAACATAATAGCTGTTGCTGTGATTCCATCTGCATCGGGGTCTCCGCTTACCACAATCGTTTCTTTGTCTGCAATACCTTCTAAGATACGATTAACAGCCCTCTCTACATTGCGGATTTCAAAAGGATGATTTTCCCACTTTTCATCAGGAAACAAAAACTCTTGATGGTCTCCTAAGGGAATCCCTCGTGCTTTTAAAATTTTTGTCTTTAAATCATCCTCTCTATCAGGTTTAATCTTCGTTTTCTTTTGTATCCATTTTACCATGTTTCATTACTCCAAATCGTATTTATAGTTATTATATAAATCTTTCCAAACCTTGATACCATTATCAATAGGGGCAGATTTTTTGCCAGTTTTCTTTTCTTTGTCAAATACCATTGACACACTTCTTTGATTGAGCTTCTCTGCTGTCTTTTGGATTTCATCAATTGTTTTGTCACTATCATAGGCTAGAACAATCTCAATGTCAAAACCTAGTGAGTAAATCATATCAACCTGAGCAGGGGAAATATCGCTTGAACCAAGAGCTACTACATTATAAATCTTATTCTCATAAAACTTCATACAAGACTTTTCACCTTCTACAATGATTAGTTCTTTCTTTTCTTTTGCTGATTTATTAGCAATATAGAAGTTAAATAGTTCTTGTGATTGATTACACTTGTAGATGTAAATATATTTAGGGTCTGACTCATTCACATCATCCTCTAAAAGCATTCTACCCTTGACCCCTACTAACTGTCCAAACTTATTGCGAACAGGAATGGTGATTCTTCTAGTGAGAATATCAAACCCAATGTCATAAGACCTTTGAGTTTCTACGCTTATTCCTTCATCTTCCCATAGTTTGTTAGGCAAATCCAAGAAATCAAATAGGACACTCTCATTAAGAACTTTGTTAGGTTTTCTTACTTTACCTCTTCCCTTATACATCATACTCTTGATGTTTTTAAGGGGGTCATATCTTTCTTCAATCTCCCCACTTGAATAATTCCAATGAAATAACTTACAAATATATTGCTTTGCTTCATTTAAATTATCCTGTAATTCATCTCCTTTTACTTTGTGTACGAGATAAGAGATTAAGTTAAAGATATCTCCGCTAAAGTCATTCCTATTTCTTATTGAACACCATAAACCCTCATTCATTCTACATTGTACAGCACGTGTATTTGTAGAGTGAAAATCATCAGGTAACTGAGCTGTAATAAGAGTCTCACCTTGTTCCCACTTTATATTTTGACAACCAATTGATTCAAACAGGTCTTGAACTTTATCCTCTTCAAAGAGTCGTTTTTTAATCTCTGCTAAATCACTCATTTTTTATCCTTTAATTATATTCACGTGGAATAGTTGCAAATCCAACTTCAACAAATGAGTTGTACTGGAATCGAGCTTCATAAATAATTGCGTCTTGTCCATTGTCCGTGTTTTGACCATAACGGTTTTTAGGAATGAACATTACATAATAAGTTTTGTTTCGTTTTAGTGGAACTTCCTCTTGAACCCATCCGCCTTTACTTAGATTACTCTTAACAAAACGATGTGGTTTGATTTTTTCATATTCATCATCGAAAATAGGACGATACATCATCAAAATAGATGCTTCATTTTTCATTCCTTTACCCTCACCAATAGCATCATATCCAAGGAATTTATCTTTGATATGGTTATCTGCCAACTGAACAGTCAACATAGTGCGAAGGTTAAATCCACCAGACTCAGGACGAGTTAATTTATAAATTTCTTTTGTTGCTTCAACAATTGCTTCCCAACGACTTGCCGACTTATAATTATCAGGTACTTTGTGAGTATCAATAATAAGGTTAACATATCCAAGATTTGCGTGTAGGGCTACGATATTTTTTAAATCTTCAATCTGATATTGCTCCATGAAGACGATTTTAATATGTGCTTCATCGCCATCCATTAACTCTTTTAATTTATCAAAAGTTTCATAGATAAGTTTGCGGTCTTCATCGTCTAATTCATTAACTTTATTGAGTTTTTGTCGTTCAAAATTACGATGTTCTTTAGCTCCATGCTTATTCATCTCATGATTAACCAATGTTAAAAATATCTTTTCTCGTAACTTATCGGCACCTTCCTCATTAAGAATGACAAGTGTTTTGTCAACGTCATAAATACATGACAAGAGGACTTTATCTGTCATAAATGAAGATTTACCGCTATTACCAAATCCACCTAGCATCGTTACTTCTCCACGTGGCATACCCTGCACAACACTGTTTAGTAAACGTGAATTTGCAAATCTAAGAACTCCATCAGCTTTATTCTCTAAGTTTCCTAAGAACTCTTTACCACTGATATAGAGATTTTCACTTTCAAATGAGGAGATTCCATCAATTGCAATATTATTCATTTGATTTTGCCAATACTGTGAAATCTCACGAGCATTCATTTCACGATAATCATATTTTTTATTGTTGGTAATTACTTTTCCACCAATCAAATCAATAAGAGCCATGATTACTTTATTTTTGAGAAGAGCATCATAGTATGATTCAATATTTTGTGCATTTTCCTCGACAATATCAATCAATTGCACCATTGTTCCGTATCCACCATACTCATCAAAGGTATCACGAACTCCAATTTCTTCAACTGTTGCGTTAACTGAGATATCATCAAATTTTTTGATTCCCTTTTTGTAAAGACGTTTACCTAATTCAAAATAAAAACCCCACTCTGGATGTAGGAAATCATCCGACGAAATCTTTTCACTATAACTTGTGTATGTTTCCATAGGTTGATTCCATAATAAACCCACAAAATATGATTCATTAGTGCTCGCTAGTCGTTTAATTGATTCAGCTTCTACTTGTGCTTTTGTTTTCTTTTTAGTTGTTACCATATTTTCCTCTTATAACCATTTACTAATATCATTACCCAATTTCTTGCGTTTTTTTCTAGGTTTTTCATCTTCCTCATCATATTGATATCGAATAATATTCTCGATATCTTCCTGTGTAATACTTGCTTCACGAGCCTTTTGAACTTCAAGAGCTTTCTTTTCACGTTCCATCTTTTGATGAACTAAGGGGATTCTATTGACGATAATCTTCATTACATAATATAATGCCGAATCAATTGATTGAAAGTCTTTGGTTTCAATTGCTGTTCTAATCTTTTTTTTAGAATCAATCACTGTCCTTGTCATGACATCCCACTCAAATCCATCACGATATCTTTTATCAGTTTTCCTCTTGTTGAATACAGGGTTTCCACTTCTTAAATTCTGAGCCAAGGTGTAAATACGTGGTGGAATATCAACAAACTTTAAGTTTACGATTTCAGCTAGAGTTTCCCAGAAAATATCTTTCTTTTCTTTCTCTATTTGATTTATCTTGAACTTTTCTATCTCCATCTCTTTGCATTCTGGATGTAAATATCTGTTTGGAAGTTTTTCATATTGAACCATAACATCAATCTTGTCTTTTTTCTTGCAGACAGGACATGTTCGAATACTTTGTTTAGCCAATTATTCATCTCCATTTCTTTAGTATAGTAATATTATAGCATAATAAAATGAATATGTCAAGTGTAAGATACAAAAAAGAGAGAATTTCTTCTCTCTTTTAGTTTATTATCCTTCTGACATATCAGATAAGATACTTTGAAGTGCTTTAATATCATCAGATTCATTGAAGTTCATTGTTCCTAAGTCTTCTTTAAATCGTTTAGCCCAAACTTTTTTCTCAGACAAATCTAAATCAGAAAGGAAGTCTCCGATTTTTGATTTGATTGAATCAATATCAACTACGTTTTCTTCTTTTTCTTTAGGTTTGTCTGCTTTCACAGTTTTACGAACTTTTTTTTCTTTTGGTTTTTCCTCTGCTGATTCTTCACCTGTTCCAGTATTTGCTAGAACCGCATCATGGATAGTTTTCAAGAACAAATCAACATCATAATCAATTTCTTCTGGAACTTCTTTGATTCTGCCACCAGCTTCTGTTGTACCGTCTCCACGGAAACGAATCTTACGATTTTCTTTAACAGTTTGTTTACGTGTTTCTTTATCACGTGTTTTCTCTGTTTGAATGTCGATAAAGACAATAAAGTCTGATGAGTTCTTGATATAGTCTCCTGTACGACCATTCGCTGACATCATAGTTTTGTCATACTCAAGACCAGATTTTTCTTTAACTGTCTTATCTTTGTCATGGGTAATTCCCATCCATCCACCAAAGATACGGTCAAGGCGAGCAAATTGGCGAGAGAACTCGGCTTCAACTAATTCATATCCCTTACCAAAGGGGATATCAGCCATTGCGTCATATCGTTTGCCGTCTTTAGTACTCTGTTTACGAAGTACGTACTCTTGACATAAACGACCTGCGATATCAACTGTATCAATACCGACATAAACGAATCCTTCGTTATCATCCTCTAACTCATCAATTGCATCAATGAAGTCAGACCATGATGCAATATCGACTACATTAATTCCGTCAAGAAAGTTATATCCCTTCTCGAATGCAAAGAGTAATCCAGCATCAAGACCCCCTTCACGCTTGAGAATTTCATAAAAAAGTGATGTATTGTGTGTTACAATATAATCATTAATTAAGAATAACTCTTCCTCATTATCCACTTTAAAGCATACCATTTCACGTGGCTCTACTTCTACAATATCTGTAATATATGTATACTGGTCTTTAAATGAGCGAACTTCATATCCTTCAAGTTTTTTAAGATGTTTCTCTGAGGAAACAATAACTTCATCGGTGTAGACGTTTAGAGAATAGTTGGCAAAATTTGCATTTGAACCTTCTTTAAGGTGTCTATTATCGACTGATACTGTTACACCATAACCTAGAGATAGAGCAAGTTCTTTAAAATCATCTTTTAATTGTTTGCTACTAGTGCTAAATTGATAACGCATTGAACCAGTATCTCTGTTGATATAGACTGTTCCATCTGTATCCATCAGTCCCGTAAGAAGTTCTTTGCGCTGTTCGATTGAAGAAATAAGATACTTATATGGAATATGTTTTTCAACAGATTTTACATTTAGACCCAAAAACTTTAATTCATCTTTAATTTTTTTTGTCTGTTCATTTGTTTTATAGTTCCAAGTATAATTTTTTTGAGAGTTTTTATGAGGCATCGATAAACCAAGTGATTTCGATGCTTTTTCTAAAACATCTAATTCATTACTTGAAATTGATAATTTGCTTTCAAGCAGACATCCATCTCCAATCAAGACTCCTAAAGCATAAGGCTCAATGACAAGGTTTTTCTCTTCATATTCTACAGCATTGTTTTTGGGGATTCGATATTTATGTGTATGTGTATCGTGTTCAAATTTTGTTTTAGGTTTTTTGTAATCAACCATCATCTCTTTGAGAGTTTTATTATTGATGTTTTTTTTGCTTGTTACATATGGAATAATATGTTCATCATTAGCAACAAAAGAAGTACCATCTTGCATTACAACCTCATAAGCCTCTAATTCACCCTGAGGATACACCCCCAAGACAATAGTCGGTTTGCCTAGTCGGTCAAAAATCTCGTCTCCCACTTCAATATCTTTTGCAAATTTCCATCCACTAGGTGTTGGAATTTTAGTATTGACATCTAGTGCTTTGCCCGATTTAGGTCTACCAGCAATTGTAATCTTCATGTCTGACAATTTCGTACTAATTTTGTTTTTCTTAACTCTATCTTTAATTCCCATTGTTTTCTCCTATTTTCGTGTTTTGATGTGCATTGATTCTAAGGTTTAATTAGAATGGGAGGTCTGAATCATCAATATCTTCCGTTGGGTCTGAACCAAAAGCTTCTTCATCAAACTTTTTGCTTGCAGATTTACCTTTACCACGAAGTCCACCAAGTTCGTCTTCTTCCTCGTCCTTTTTAGAGTCAGATGTAACTAATTCAGATTGTTCAAGAGCTTTCATGAAGTCATCTTCTGTGTATTTAGAAGGTTCATGTTTGTCAGTACCTTCAATACTCAACAACGAAATGTAGTTTGTCACTTTGCGAGCGTTACCACGCATTTGTGCGAGGAGGTCATCTTCCTCAGTTTCTTCGTCAACCACAACTGCACGGTTAATGATATTACCCTCAATTTTAAGAAGTGAACCAAATTTAACTTTTTTAAATGCACTAGCCATTCCTTGTTTCATTTTAATTTGTGCATTAATTTCTTTATCAGCTTCTGCTTTTTCTTCATCTGACATTGACTCATAATTAACAAATGGATTATTCAAGTCTTTTTCCCAAGATAGTGCATATGAAACTGGGAAAGTTTTTTGAGCATAGTTGATAGCTTTACCAGTTACTGTGATGTGTTCATCACCTTTTTCATAATCTGTATCAAACAGTACAAATTCTTCTGTAAAATATGCAGACTCTTTGAACTTCGGACTATCAAAATCAAGTTCACGGTCATACAACAGAATTGATTGAACATCAAAGTTTTGAGTTTGAATTACTCTTCCATCTTTTTCGTATTCTCCACGACCCAATGTACCAGTTACCATTACTGTCATACCATTCTCAAGCAACTCTTCTGCAAGCATAACGTTATCAAATTTTGTATCATGTACACGTGGTGCATCTTTACCTGCTTCTGTAAGACCAACTGTTGAATCAAGCGTAATAATTCCATCTTCTTCCAAAACTTCTTTTTGGTCAAGATAGTCGTCATAACTCATTTTAGAACTACGTTTAGACTTGTCTTTTTCTTTAGTATTCCACAAGTAAACAGTCTCTGGTTCATATCCAGTCATTTGAACATAAACTGTTTGTTGATTAGAAGTCTTTACTCCGAATCGAAGTGAACGCATTTCTTTACCTTTCATTTTTCCTCGTTCGAGGATACGTGATGTAAAGAAGTTATCACGCTCTGTTCCAGTAATTTTACCGATGAGACGGAACGTTCCTTTTGTCTGATTCAGGATTTTTTCTTCGTTTTTCTTAGCCATTTCTTTGGACTCCTTTTATTCTTAGGTTTTTATTTTGACAACATAACTATTATATCAAATTAAAATTCATTTGTCAAGTATAATGTTATATTTTTTAAATTATTTTTTCAACTTAAATAATTCGTTCACTTCAACATCTAAAATTTCTGATACAGCCATTGCCAATTCTAGTTTCCAATGAACACTTCCATTAATAACTTTACTAAAAGTTCCTCTTGATAACTCAATTCCATACTGAGCATAAATAATTTCAAGAATATCTTCTTGTGTAAGTCCTAAGAGTCGCATTTGTTTCTTAAAGTCACCTTTGTTAAAAATTAGCACTGCGTTCAAACTCCTTTCCTAATTGTGTTATATTATTATTATATCATAATATGAAATAAAAGTCAAGAAAAAAGAGATAAAATATCTCTTTTCTCTATTTTTATTTGAATGAACCCCAATATTTAACTGGGTAGAACTCTAACATTAGTAACTATTGTGTTTTCGAAAAAAGCACACACGAAGGTATACTTAATTTACCATTTAGAATGGGTTTGTATTACTAATTGCTACTTGCAATCTATCTAAAGGTTCTCCAAAGACACCTGCAAAGTCCGAATCGTCAACTACTGGAGCTAACCAACCTGCACGTTTAGCAGTTTGTGACCGATAATGAGCTTGTTGATATACTTCACCGCTAGGTGTGTAGAAATAAGCTTGTACACCATCAATAGTGTGACCAGAAATACCAGCACATCCATTAACAGTATCATTCTTATTGCCATTTGTTACCCAACCGAGCCATCCGTCTTCAATAGTATGTACTCGATATTTCAATGCACCATGAGTTACTCGCATATAGAGCAAGTCATGGTGATGATTTGGAAACCCAGCAAACCCATTAGATTCGCTGTTGTTGAAGTTAGTGATTTCTCCTAACCAACCTCCACCTTTTTGGTGTAATCCATATACTACATTAGTTTGTACTTTTTTAGTAGGAGCTGGTTTTGATGCTGGAGCTGGAGCTGGTTTTGATACTGGGGTAGGAGCTGTTCCACCTACGCCATTAGCTAAATCATTAGCCAATTGGCTTTTAGAAATACCAATACGTGCCAAGTAACTGTAAGGGTCTTGATGGTCTCCCCAAATATTATCAGATACCCATTTATGCGATTTGATACCTTTTCCTCCACCATCAAGTATCAATGGAATACCGAATTTATTTGCATGTTCACGAATAGCATTTACGTAGTTAACATAAGATTGTCTTTGTTTAACTGGGTCTGAGTAATGTGCCAATTCAATTTGGAAAGGCGAACGACTGTTTGCTACCTCACCAGCACCATAAGCAACATACCCAGCTTCTCCTACTAGATATACTCTATCCCACCCAGCAATTGCATGTGTGTATGCGTTTTGCCAGTTGTTGTGCATATATTTAGCTTCATTATATGCACTATTGTCGCCTTGATTATTATCATTGGCTGTATCGTGAATGACGATATACTCATTACTTGTTTTTTGAGATGAGCCTTGACCTTCACCAAGCATAAAGGTTTTGTCATAGTTTGTCATTAAAATCTCCTATCTGTTTGTAAGAACTCAACGATTGTTATTTCCCTGTAACATATATTATTATACCATAAAAAATAAAAAAGAGCAAGTTAATTTATAACTTACTCATTTTTTTCTTAGTTTTAAAATGTATTCTGTGTTTGGGAAGATGTTTTCATGACTTAAATTATAATATTGAACTTCACGTGAAAACGCAAGAAGTTCTTTATCAACATCTGTAGATGCTTTAATGATTTCAAACCCTGCTAAATCTAAATAGTATTGAATTTCTTGTAAGTCAAATGGCATATACTGCACACCAATAGTTTTTTCGATATAACCTTTACCAAATAGTAAGAAGTCTACTAACCTTAGTGCTTCTCTAGTGTCTTGTGGTTCACCTAACTTAACAACATTTTCAGTTTCTTTGATATCTGCTAAGTAATCTTCAAATCCCTCTGTAGATACATAAGATACTGCATCATATCTAAAGCTTGTAACTGGTTTCATTGAATCTTGAATGAGTACAACACCATCATCTTTTAATAATCCCCAAATTTGAGACATCATGAGGATAGCTTTTTTAGCACCATTTGTTGCACTTTTAGAGACACCTTGATTTTGATTTAAAGTAAACACTTTATGTAACGCTCGGTCAAGAATGATTGTATCAAACAGTTCATCTGAAAATAGCTTATTAATATTGGTGATATTATAATCAAAAACATTATAGAACCCTTCGTTGTATGCGTCTTGAACTGCCTTTGAATCAAAAGACACTCCAAACAACGCATTAGATTCATTATCTAATTCTTTTAGAATCTTAGAATCACTGAATCCTAAAACTAAGATACTACCTTTTCTATATTCTTCTTTTATGTTCATTCTTCATCTCCTTTTCCTTCATAGAAGATATGGAGCAGTGTATCATCATTAATACCTAATTCACTTTCTGAATACCTCAGCACATGTTCATAATCGTTAACAAAAGTAAAGTCATACCAAACAGTTTTTATGAAATTGTCTTGTGTCAAGTCTTCCTCTTTACCAACACCTATGGCACTCATCCACTCTTCAAAGAGGAATGATGCAAATAATTTTTTGTTTTTAGTTACTAACATTCTCCCACTTTGGTGTGCTTCAACTACTTCTTTGATTGAGATATGGAAAGAACCTGAAATAAACTTAACAACGTCATATGGCAAGACCTCTGACTCTAAGGTATTGATTTCTTTAATTGTTTTTCGTTTTGCTTCATTGAGCTTGATTAATACCATTTGTTATCTCCCCTGTGTCTCTATTAATTCGATACTCAACTAATGAGTTTTTATTATAGTTGAAATCTACTGCATAACGCTTGATTGTCTTATCTTCAACAATCTTAGATATAAAAGAATTAGGAAAAACTTTAGGAACTGATTCTATTTCTTCAAACAACGTTGGGTTGTCATCAATGATTGTATCTAGCATAAGATTTTCAATATGCTGAATTTTAGAATGACTTCCAGTTAAAATTAAGTCTGAGTGTGGAATTTGAAATTTACTTATCCAATCCTCTGTAATTTTTCTTTGTGATTCTGGACGAGCTGTGATAATATAGACCTTATCATCACTTTTAATAACATTTTTAAACAATGATTCAATTACTTTTTCGTTTGGTTCACTCTTTTCAATTACCTCATAGCCATAATATTCCCAGAAGAACTTTTCTTGCTCTTCTGTTACATCAAACGCTTTAGCTAGTTTGAATGATTCTAGCTTGTCTGCTGAGATAATATCTTTTTGGAAAACATTTGACATTTTATCAAGAATAACATCCACACGAGTTAGTGTATTGTCCATATCTAGCAATACATTTGCCATTTAACACCTCTTTCAATTTTCATATATATAAATTATATCATAAAAAAAGTGAATTGTCAATAGACAACTCACTTTTCTATTTCATACCTCTTCTTTAAGAAATCCTAAAAGTTTCAAGGCTTTGTATTCTTCACTGTCTTTTTTAACTTTAAGAGCTTCTTCTTCATTGTCTGTTAATTGGTTAAAATCTCCCGCATAGTATAAAGGGTAATGACCTTTTGTGAAATAGTTAAAAAACTTAAATTCAGGCTCAATAACTTCATAACCGTTAATAAGGGCGTTTAACATTTTTTCTTTTTCATCGCAGGTAAACGGTGGTTTTACATTAGTTCCGTAAACTTTTTCGTTACCGTCTTTAAGGTTATAACCAAAACCCCACCTACCGATAAAGCAGAAAGCTAAATTTTTATCTTTCCCAAACGTTTCAATAAATTCATGTTGTTCTTGTGTTAATTTAATTTTCATTTACTCTCCTTTATTTCTATAATACTATAATACGCTTTACTGTAACTTCTTGTATATAACCCAAAGGGTTTTTAAAAAATACATTCTGACCTTCTAGTTCTTTTAGTTCTGAGATTGCCATTTTGACTCCCCTACTTACTTTTAAAATTTTGATTATGAATATATTATATCAAATCGTTTTAAAAATGTCAAGGCTAAATATTTTTTAGTTTGATTTGAAAAATTTCATATTCAATATTATAGGTTGTTTTTAAAATAAGTTTGGTTTCAAAAATCCTAAACACAAAGTAAAGGGGGTTGCTCGTTTTAAAAATTTCAATCCCAATTTATTTTTTAGTTTGGTTTGAAAAATTCCAATCTCAAATAAAATCAGTTTCGTTTCAAAAATTTGAAACACAAATAAATTTGGTTTGGATTCAAAAATCAGAAAATGAAAGTTGCCAGCTCGATTCAAAAATTAGAAACTCAAAATTAATTACCTGATGCATAGTGCTCGTTTCAAAAATTTCAAACTCAAATTTTTCAGTTTGAAATAAAAAATTAGAAACTCAAATTTTTAAAGTCTGGCTCAATTCTATTATATATAGTATGTAAATAATATTTTTAATCAAAAGATACATTATAAATTGCATAATTGCATAACCTGTGGATAACTTTTAGAAACTGTGGATAACTTCCTTAAATATGTGGATAACTCTAAAAAATCTGTGGATAACTTTTCTAATTTATCTAAATGTAAAAATAATTCTGAATATTTTGTATAACTCGTGCTGATTTGTATAAAAAACTCCCTGATGAGCTGAAATTTGAGTCTAAATTATAAAAAACTGTCAAAAATCCCCATATATTTATACGAAAAACTCCCTGATGAGCCATTTCAGGAGCTTTTTGTCTAAAAATGTACGACTATGAGCTAAAATATGCAACAATAAAATCCTAATTTTACTATACTGAGTTATCCACAGTTTTACATAAAATATTTTGTTTTTTCTTAAGTTATTCACAGGCTGTGGATAAGTATGTTTAGTAAACATATTTATTTTTCTTGCACACATTGTTATACCTCTTTTTCTACGATAATGTCACGCCACAAAAAAGAGCCTTGTCAAATATAAGCTCTTTTTTTTGTTTTATTTTATTTAGTCTGTATATTTCCATACATATCCACCTGCTGACTTATATCTTCCAGTGCAACACTTGCTGATGTTTCCTTGATTGATACCTGTGCTTCTTTCTGCTTCTTTTGTACTACAAAAAACATTTAATAAACTACCTTGTGGGTCATATTGCCCCACTTCTTTAGAACGTGTTTTAGCACTTCTTTCAGTTCTTGTTCCGTGATTTATATTTTCTTTCGTGGTACACCATTCTAAGTTTGAAAAGTGATTATTTTGTTTGTTCTCGTCAATGTGGTTCACAAACTCCTTGCCTTCCACCTTGTTCAGAAAGTGTTTAGCCACTAATCGGTGAGCCTTAAGAGTGTACCTTTTGCCATTTTTATATAAGTGATATCTAACACAACTATCTTTGTCAAAAGGTTTAGCTAAAATTCTTCCTGTTCCGTCATTCCTAACATCTCCATGTTCCGACACAGAATAATTAGTAAAATCTTTAATTTTTACCCATTTCATGTTTTTCTCCTTTTTTCTTCATAAACATATTGTATCATTATCTTTGAAGTTTGTCAACCTCGATTATTTTTGGACTTGATTTAAAAAATTTTAAGTTTATTAACGAAAAAAAGATTCCTTTAAAAATCAAAACGAAAATCAAAAGCCAAAAAAATTTTTTCTACTATATTATCTATTATATATGGTGGGTTTTTTAAAAAA
>OMGN01000309.1_pt1 | contig 35757 bp, 22 predicted proteins | sample 1674111 | NCBI WGS metagenome assembly OMGN01 (sample SAMEA103958143, study PRJEB25191) | human gut metagenome | biome: human-associated habitat [ENVO:00009003]; feature: intestine environment [ENVO:2100002]; material: feces | place: Germany | collected 2013/2015
TCTTGATATTTTTGTACAGTATGTAGATATTTTTTTGCTTTTTTATATGTGAAACTAAACAAAATCCTATACATCATCATTTCTTCTCATCCAAAAGCATCACACCCTCCGCCGGATTATGGTCGATTGCACCAGCTATCGGTGATGCAACACCTTTTGCCCAGTGCCATGCAAGCGCGATCTGCTGCATTTTCACACCGTGACGTTCCGAAAGTTCATGCACTCTTGTGACGATAATCTGTCTGGATTGAAATATACCTTAGAGGCGCTTACAACTTTGTCACGGGCAATATTCTTTTTGAGCGCCTGTCCTGAATATTCCTCGCGCGTTCCTGCGGAATATCCGTTTGCCGTACTAAAAAAGCATTACCACAAGTCCTAAAATAACCAGTATCACACCCGTTGCACGGTTTAAGGTCTTCGGCGTTGCTTTGTTGGCAAAAACAGCCGCGATTCTCGCCCAGATCAGGGTAAATACAACACACAAAATCAATACGGTCCAGTCCGGTGCACCACCGATTGCAAAGTGCGAAGCCGCTCCGGTAAGTGCCGTAAAGGTCATGATAAACACACTCGTTCCAACGGCTGTCTTTAATTCATATCCAAGCACAGAGGTCAGGATCAGAAGCATCATCATGCCGCCGCCCGCACCGACAAAACCACAGATAAATCCTATGAGGACACCGCATATAACAGACTGCACTGCCCGCTTCTCCGCCGACACTCCCTGCATCGCCTCTTTTGTGGTCATGACCGGGCGCACGATAAATTTAATTCCTAAAAGGAATGTCATAAAGACTGAAAAGTTCCCCATGGCCGCAGATGGGACCAGACTTGACACATAGCTTCCAAAAACGGTAAATAAAAGTACGCTTACCATCATGATGATACCGTTTCGGATATCGAGATTTTTATTTTTTCCGTATGTATACGCCGACACCGCACTTGCAAGAACGTCCGAGGATAATGCGATTCCCACCGCCATATACGGATCCATCCCTAGAAATGTGATCAGCATTGGACTGATGACCGCCGCGGCGCTCATTCCCGCAAAACCGGTTCCAAGCCCTGCCCCCATACCTGCAAAAAAAGTAACGATTATTGTAAGTAACATGTTCATGTCAGTGCTCCCCTTTCAGCATTTCATCCAGATTCTTTTCCATCTGGTTGAGGATCTCTGCCATCTTTTTCCGTTTCTCCTCATCCACGCCAGACAGTATCTGTTCCACAAAATCCTGCTGCAGTTTTTTCCCGTTTTCGATCACAGGCTCTGCTTTTTTCGTGCAGATCAGCTCGACTTTTCTCCGATCACCCTCCACTGCTTTCCTCTCAAGGTATCCATCCCGCACCAACTTCTCAACATTGACAGAGACAAGGTTCGCCTTTATTTTCCGTACTTCCACAATATCACTCGCCGTTTTATAATCCGGGTTATTTGCCAGAAACATCAGTATATCAAACGCAGTCTGTGGCAGTTTCAGTTCCCTGCAGAGTGTCTTGCAGGTTGCACTGTACGCCAGTGACATTTTGTGGGCAAATTCAATACTCATATTTATCATGATCCGCCTCCATTTACTTCTTTTTTGTATTGTTCATTTTTGAAGTAATTATATAGCATTTTTCCAAAATGTCAAGACTGGATTTTTCTCTCTTAATCTTCCTCCCTTGTGATATTTCTCACCCAGATATACTTTTTATAATGCAGATAAACCGCCGGTATCTTCACGATCTCATCCAGATTGACAATGCAGTATACCACCATGACAGGGATTTTTAATGCAAGCGCTTCCAGAAATCCTTTGTGAGCAGCCGGTCTGCGGGAACAAACTACGTTTTCAGATTTGAATCACCCTGCCGGTCGTCGCATTCACCCTGTGCGAGATGGAGATCACCGTCCGATTCTCACTTACCCGCTTTAATGCCTGCAAAACTTCTTTTTCGGTCTGTGCATCCAGGTTTGCCGTGATCTCATCTAAAAGGAGCAGTTTCGGCTTTGCCGCCGCTGCACGGGCGATCGACAATAGCTGCCACTGTCCCTGTGAAAAGATTTCATCGGAACATGGCGTATCGTACCCGTTTTCCAGACTCATGATCGTATCCGAAAGCCCTGTCATCTGTGCCGCCGCACGGACATCCTCCATAGTGATCGACGGATCGTACAGCGTGATCTGCTCTTTTACCGTTCCCGGAACCATATGAAAAGCCTGCTCCACATAGCCAAAAAGATGCCGTTTCTCTGCATCCGGGATATCTTGTGCCGGAACTCCCTGTATCAGCACGCTGCCCTCCTTTGGCTCATAAAGTCCCAGCAGCAGCTTGAATATCGTACTTTTGCCTGCGCCGGTGCGACCGGAAAGTGTAACCTGTTCTCCTTCTTTTACCTGAAAACTGAGACCATTTAGCACATTTTGTTCTTCGTAGGCAAATGTCACATTCTGAAATTCCACAAATACGTTATCTTTCTTTTGTGTACTCTCTTTTCTGTAATCAGTCTTTTCCGGTAATTCTTCCAGACTGAAAAATTCATTGATCCTGTGCACGCCCGCCACAGCAGACTGTATGGTCTGGATCTCCATTCCAAGGCTCTCCACCGGGGAAAAGATCTGCGAAATATAGTTCATGACAGCGACCGCCGTACCAGCCGACATTCCAAACAGACTTAATACATTCGCATTGCCGGAAGCCGAAAAAAGCATGACAACCGCCACAACCACCGCATTCAGGATCAGAATGACTGGTGAATAGACTGCATCATAAAAATTTGTCTGCTCCATCGCCCGGTAGCTCTCGCCGATGCAGGTATCATAACGCTCTGCCATATAGTTTTCTTTGCCGAGACTCCGGATCGTTCTGATGTTGTGAAGCGTCTGCGGAACATGGCCCAGGGCACGGCTGACAGCACGGCGGTTTTCGATCTGCGCGGTCAGCATATTTTTCTGCACGATGCGCGTAAACCAGAACAGAAACGGCAGCAACACCAAAAGCACAATGGCAAGCCCCTTGTTCCGAAACCAGATGACGGCAAGAATACTGACGATCTTGCATGCATCGGAAAACATGCTGATAATGCCTGATGTAAACAGGTTTTCCACCGTATCAACATCCCCGACGAACCGGGAAACCACTGACCCCGGCTCCTGATGTGTCAGTGCATCTGCCGTCAGATCCGTATATTTATCCATCAGGCTGCTTCGCAGTGCGTGCGTGATTTTCTGCCCGAACACAATCAGCAGTCCTTCCCTTGAACTTTCCAGTGCCCCCATGAGCAGTGTAAATCCAAAATATGCAAAGATCAGATAAAATGATACCACATTTCCCGTCGTCATGGTATCTATAATAGTTCCAAGAATGAGCGGTGGAAGAAGCGCTGTCAGGATTGCACCGGCCACTGCACACACGATCCCGGCGGAAAGCCACTTCTGTTTTTTTATCGTCCGCCACATGACACTGCCTACATTTTTACTGCTATGCGTCCCGCTGTTCAATTTGCTGCACGTCCCGCTATGCATTATTCTGCACGCCCCCTTTCTTTTCTGCCTTGTTCTGTTTCAGCACATTTTCCTGCATTTACTTTCTCCGCCGTACTTCCCTTCGTCTGCTCCTCATAAAGTCTTGCATATTCCGGGTATTTTTCCATGATCTCCTCATGTGTGCCGACCGCCGCATGCCCATGCTCCATCCAGATCACCTGATCCATTTCCGGGAAAAGATAGAGTCTGTGGGATAACAGGATCACGATGCTGTCTGACGTCATCGCCTTTAAATTGGTATATACTTCCTGTTCCGTATTCCGGTCAAGTGCGGAGAAAGGATCATCTAAGATCAGCACCGGTCTTTTATGGCACAAAGTTCTCGCAAGTGCAAGACGCTTTGCCTGACCACTGGAAAGTCTGACTCCTCCACTTCCCACAACCGTGTCAGGTCCCTGTTCCATCTCTGCAACTTCTCTATCAAAACATACTGCTTTCAAATAAGTTTCTGTATCCTCATTTTCTCCCATCAGAATATTGTTTTTTATACTGTCATCAAATAATTCCGGGTCGTGTCCTAAATAACCAATGGTTCCGGTTAACACACTATTTCCCATCTCGTTTAACTCTCTGCCTGCAAAACGGATACTTCCCTGATAAGGATATTCGCACAGAAATGTCTTTCCAAACGTGGACTTGCCGGACGCAACGGCACCGGTAACACCAATGATCTGTCCCGGTTTTGCAGAAAATGTGATATCCTCATAAATATCTGTCCCGCCCGGATATGCAAAACTCAAATGGGAAACCGTAAGCTCTGCCTGTTTTTGCACTCTGCTTTCACTTTCATGTTCCACACATTTCATGAGGGGTTTGATCCTCTTCCAGGAAACCTGTGCCTTGTGAACTGCGTTAAAAAGTTTTGCCGCACTCGATGATTTTACCGAAAGTTTGGTAAAACAGGTAAGAAATGTGGTAAATGCCGCAACATCCCAGACTCTCCAGCCACTTCCAAGCACGTTTTTACCTCCAAAATATAAAATGAAAATGACACCCGCCATCGAGATGACACGGTAGATCGGCGGAAATGCCGCGCTCCATATATTCGCCCGCACCGCAGATTTTTCGTAAGCTGAAAGATTTTTCTCATACGCATCTTTTCGCTCCTGCTCGCATCCATAAACACGATAGGTGACCGCATTGGATGCCCGGTCTAAGGTGGCGGCACTTAAGATCCCGGACTGCTCCTTATAGGCTGCCCCGGTTCTCTGCACAATTCCTTTCATCTTCTCTGCCAGAAAATACGAAACCGGCGGGAACAGCATGCTTAAAAGCGCAAGTCTCCAGTCATAAAAGAGAATCATTCCGGCATATGCAAGCAAAGCTACCCCTGTATCAAATATCTCCGTGGTAAATTTCCGCATGCCCTCCGCACAGTCATCCACATCCAGAATCGCTTTTGTCATGACATTTCCGGCGCCTTCCTCTTCCAGTTCTGCCCGGCTTTTATGCACAAGGCTGTCATACAGAACATGTTTCATGCGCCGGTTGACATTGTTTGCAAAACGTCTCACATAAAAACGTTTGATATATCTGGAACTCTGCACCACTGCGATTGCGATCACATAGGCTGCGACCAGTTTTCCCATATCAGGAAATCCTGCCCTGCCGCCAAGGATATCCACCAGACAGCCCGCCATTTTTCCCTCAAACCATGGCCCGGCAAGGAGTCCTAAATTGTAAATCAGCCCGGAGACTGTCACCGCAAGAAGAACTTTCCACTCCATTTTAAAATAGGAAATCACATGGTCTGCCTCAAATTTTTGTTTTTCACTTCCAGCATTTTTTCTGTCGTACTTATCACTCATCTGACTCACCATCCATTTCCATCCTGTCGTCTGAACCGGACTGCACGAGTTTTGACACATCACAAAACTCTGCCCGCCGCTGTTCCTTCGACCGCCAGTAAAGTTTATCTAACGTCTCAAGAAATGCCGCTTTTTCCTCCTTGGGCAGCTCCGCTAAAAGCCACTCATAAAACACGCTCTCAATGGACGCCTTTGAATTTTTTAACTGTTCCGCTTTCTCTGTCGCATACAAAAGCTGGCTTCTTCCATCCTCCGGGTTCGGTTTCCGGTAAAGATATCCTTTGCTCTCTAAATTGGCCGCACGCCTTGCAGCAGCCCCTTTATCAATCTTTAACTGCTCTCTGACTTTCGCCTGTGTGACGCCGGGATTGTGCCGGATGAAATGGATAAAATCAAATTCTGCCGTTCCGATTCCTTCCTCTTTCATCATCTTTAATGTAAACTTGCCCGCTTCACGCGCGATCTTTGTGATTTTTCTTCCTGACTCGTCCATTGCGATCTCCACTCCTAACCAACTCTGAAAATTAAAATCTAACTTATGACTTTCCAATTAGCATACAAAAAATAGATGTACCTGCATCTAACCAGATGATAGTACATCTATTTTTGTGTGTCAATTTATCTTTTTCTTACTTTGCACAGGAAAAAACTTTTTCCTGATTTGATTCATCAATGAAATCTTTCTTACTTCTCACTCCAGATTTTTCTATATTTCATAAAATAGTAAATACTCATGATCATACTGAGTATCTCGCCCGTTGTGATCGACAGCCAGACTCCGTCCATTCCAAGCAGATTTGGTAATATCAGTACCGGCAGCAAATATCCATATACCAGTACACTAGCCCATGTTTCTGCTATTTTTACTCCACCTTCGGCAGCCCTGCAAATCCCACTGCAAGCTCTTCATCGGTCGGAATATAGTCTGTCATCTCTCCATTGTTAAACTTCTCATATGCAACCATATCAAAATAGCCGGTTCCGGTAAGTCCAAAAACGATAGTCTTTTCTTCTCCGGTTTCTTTACATTTCAACGCCTCGTCAATGGCAACACGAATCGCATGAGAACTCTCCGGTGCCGGAAGGATTCCCTCTATTCTTGCAAACTGCTCTGCTGCTTCAAATACAGAAGTCTGCTCTACACTCCTTGCCTCCATCAGTCCGTCATCATAAAGCTGTGACAGAGTTGAACTCATGCCGTGATAGCGAAGTCCTCCGGCATGGTTTGCAGATGGAATAAATCCGCTGCCAAGTGTATACATCTTTGCTAACGGACAGACCCTTCCGGTATCACAGAAATCATATGCATAGCGGCCTCTCGTAAGACTCGGACAGGATGCCGGTTCGACTGCGATAAATTGATAGTCTTTTTCACCACGCAGCTTTTCTCCCATAAACGGAGAGATCAGACCCCCAAGATTGGAACCGCCGCCTGCACATCCGATAATGATATCCGGCGTAATATCATACTTTTCCAGAGCAGCTTTTGTCTCAAGTCCAATGACTGACTGATGTAACAATACCTGATTTAACACACTTCCCAATACATAACGATATCCTTCTCTCGTCGTTGCAGCTTCTACTGCCTCGGAGATTGCACAGCCAAGACTTCCTGTTGTACCCGGATGCTCTGCTAAAATCTTTCTGCCGACTTCTGTTGTCTCAGACGGTGACGGGGTTACACTTGCTCCATATGTGCGCATTACCTCACGGCGGAATGGTTTCTGTTCATAGGAAACTTTTACCATATAGACTTTACAGTCAAGATCAAAATAAGCACACGCCATAGAAAGTGCAGTTCCCCACTGTCCAGCACCTGTCTCTGTTGTCACACCTTTTAATCCCTGCTTCTTTGCATAATATGCCTGTGCAATCGCAGAGTTTAATTTATGGCTTCCACTTGTATTGTTTCCCTCAAATTTATAGTAGATCTTTGCCGGAGTCCCCAGTTTTTTTTCCAGACAATATGCTCTCACCAGTGGTGACGGACGGTACATGCGGTAAAAATCACGGATCTCCTGTGGAATATCGATGTATGGGTTGGTATCATCGAGTTCCTGTTTTACCAGTTCATCACAGAATACATGCCCCAGTTCCTCCGCGGTCATCGGTTTTAGAGTTGCCGGGTTCAAAAGCGGTGCTGGTTTGTTCTTCATATCAGCGCGCACATTGTACCATTGTGTCGGCATCTCATTCTCTTCCAGATAAATTTTATACGGTATTTTCTTTTCGCTCATCTTCTCCTCTTTTCCGCAACTTTTATCGTTACTTTACTGTTATGATTCTCTGATTCATGATTTTATCTATATTTTAGTATGTTAGCACATTGAAGCGCCGCAGTCAATAACTTTGGATCTTAATATCGGCATCGACGAAAGCCGTAACACCTGTTTACCCCAAATTGCGTTTCTTTTTATTCCACTCTTGCAACACTGCTGACACCCTCCGGCGTCCGCTGCTTTGTCACAATTATTTTTTTGTCGATCTGGTCTTTTAATTCAGATACATGTGAAATAATTCCTACCAGACGATTTCCCTCGGTGAGCTGCAGCAATGCTTTTAACGCCTGTTCTAAGGCATCCTCATCGAGTGATCCAAATCCCTCGTCCACAAACATGGAATCCATACGGATTCCACCCGCATAAGACTGTATCTCATCCGACAGTCCAAGCGCAAGTGACAATGATGCCTGGAAAGACTCCCCACCGGAAAGCGTCTTTACACTGCGCTTTGTCCCGTTATAATGATCAATCACACAAAGTTCCAATCCTGCTTTTTCCTTGCGGCTTCCTGTCTCTTCCTCACGTTTTAATTCATACTGCCCGCTGCTCATCGTAAGCATCCTCCGGTTTGCTCGGATCAGTATCCTGTCAAAATAAGCCATCTGCACATAAGTTTCCAGTTCAATCTTTGCCTTACCGTTTAACATTCCACTTGCCGTATCGGAAAGAGATTTCATCCAGACATACTTTTGTTCGGTCTGTGCGATCTCTTTTTGTTTTTTGCTGACATTTTTACAGATTTCCCTATTAGTACAATAAGATGTATATTTTGAAGCCCTGTTTTCTTCCATCTCATTTCTTTTTGCACGCAGTTCTCCCGCCTGTTTTTCGATCTCTTCTTCCGGAAACGATATTGCTTTCTCTGTTTCCTCAATCTGACGAAGCAGCATCTGAATGACGCCCTTTTCCGTCTCTCTGTTTTTTTCGTAATTATGATACGCTTCTCTTGTCTTTTCTCTGTTCTCTTCTAAATTTCTTTTTTTCAGGGTAAACTCGTTTATCTGTGTCTGTACCCCCTCTTTTGTTACATCCTTTACCTGCTCTTTCAGCTCATTGAGACTCTTTTCTTCATTTGCGTACTCTGTCTGCAGACGTACCAGCTCCTGTTCTGCCACATTGATCTGGTCAGCAAGTGTTTTTATTTCTGTTTCATCGAGCGGAATCTTTTTTTCTAAGGCAGTCTTTTTTCGTTCGTCTTCCTGTTTTTTGGAAAGTTCCGCTTTTTTCTCATCGGCTGCTCTTTGCAGCATAGTAATCACAGACTGTACATGGTATGGTTTTGCATCAAAATCTTCTATTGACAAAACCTGACTCCCATCAGCGTTTTTTATGGTCTGTAATGTATTGACATCTGTATCTCCAGTTAAAGTGCTCTGATTACATGTAATTATATTACTTGTAATTATATTACTTGCAATCAGAGCACCCGTAATTAAATTACATGCAGATTTTATATCGTCACTGATCTGCTTTTCGGCAGTTTCCCTGTTTCCGGTCAATTTTGCAATTTCTTCCTGAATACTGCTGATTGTTCCTCTTATCTTTTGTATTGTTTCTTCGCTTTCTTTTAATTCATCTTTGATCTGCTCTGCACGTTTCCTGTTATTTTTTGCCTGTAAAAACTGCGTGTTCCGTTCGTTTTCAATCTGCATAAGCTGTGCAAAAACAGTTTTTTGATCCTCTGTCTGCTCTATGCCAGTTCCACAGTCTGCAACGTTTTTCTTCCACTGCTGTTTCTGCTGTGTGCACCGTTCTGTCGCCGTGGCAAGCATCTGTCCAAGATTAATGTTCTGTTCGTTTAACATAACCAGTTCATCCTGCGCAGACTGCATCTGTTCTTCTAATACATGCTTGACATCCAGATCCTTTTTCGCTTTTTCTTTCTGATCTTTATATTCTTCCCTTCTCGCCTCATCAGCACTCTTTTGCCTTTTTGTCTCCGTCTTTATTTCATTTAAAGACATTCTGACATCAGGCTCACCAAGCAGTTCTCCTGCATCCTTTAGGACTGCTGACATTTTCTCATTTTCCTGTGTCACGAGCTGATGCGCTTTTTCACTCAGTCTGCTGACTGACTCCCTTGCCTTTTCATCCTCCGCTTTTGCCTGTTTTAACACTTCCCGATCCGGAGTTTCCTGTGGTATGACTGCCAGTGTCGGATGATGTATGGCTCCACAGACCGGACAGGGTTCGTCTTCCTTTAATCCCTGCGCCAGCATTCCCGCCTGTGCATCCCAGAATTGCTGTTCTATCCTCCGGTATTGTTCACTGATCTGTTTCTGCTCTGCGGCTGCTTTCTGATACTGTTTTTGAGTTTTCTCCCTTTCTCTGCTGACTTTCTCCCAATCCTCTAACCTGTTTTCCAGCTCTTCGAGCCTGCGTATCCTCTCTGATACTTCCAATATTGCTTTCTCTGCCTGTTCTCCCCTGCTGTCTGCACCGGAAAGCTGCTCCCACGTTTCTTTTTGCTGCTGTAAATCCCTGCTTTTTACCTCATATGATTTCTGTACGTTTTCCAGTTCTGTACCAAGTCTCTTTACTTCTCTTTCTGATGTGTTCAACTGTTCTGCAATCTCTGTCAGATCCTGTATTTTCTGTCGGATTTCTTTTACTTCCTTCTCATAGGCAATCTCCTGTCCTGCCGCATCCTTGTTCTGCTCCTGTTCTTCTTTTAACAGTTGCTGCTGTTCTAAAAGACTGTTTTCTGTTTTCTTTTTTAAATCAAGTTTTTCCTTTTGATCTGAAATATGCTCCTCCAGCGCACGGCTCCTGTCTCTCTGATTTTTCAGCGTATCCATTTTTTCTGTGATCAGTCGCATTTCATGCTCTATGCGTTGTATTTCCGCAGTAATGCCCTCATAAGATTTTAAGGTCTCTTTTTCCTGCTGCAGTTTTCCCTCCAGTTCTGTTCGTCTCTGTTCATCCTGCTGCTTTTTCTGAACCTTTTCTTCCATATCCTGGTGCTTCTTTTCCTGCGACAGACCAATTTCCTGTATTTTTTCAAACAACACCAGCTTCTGTTTATATTCTTCAATCGTTCTGCCTAATTTTTCACAGCATTCCGCTTCCTCTCCTGCCCTGTCCATATCCGCTTTTGCCTGCACCAGAAGCGCTTCTAAGTCCTTCAGCTTCTGCTGTTTTTCTTCCAACAACCGCCTTCTGTCTGCATTTTCACGCACTTTCCCGCTAAGTTCATCCATATTTTTTATCTGCTGATCCAGCGCCTCTTTTTTATTTTGCAGGCACTCCAACGCAGATTCTTCCGCTTTACAAAGTTCTTCTAAAAGTGAGATTCCCTCCTCGATCCTGCCGTCAAATTTTTCCTTTTTTAAAAGATTTATTTTTTCTGCGATCCTTGTCCCTTCTTCATCCAGAGAGTCACTTTCACAGACAATTCCCTCCATATACTGATTGATGCTACGCCGCAGTTCATCATATTCTTTCCACTGTTTTTTTACGGCATCTTTCAGTTTGTCCTGCAGCACACGATAAATATCCGTCCCGAATATCTGACGAAAAATCTTTCCTCTCTCCTCCGTGTTGGCAAACAATACTTTCTGAAAATCCCCCTGTGCGATCATTGCTATCTGGGTAAACTGTCTGCAGTCTAAACCGATCAGCTCTGTGATGGCGCGTGTGACCTCCCTGCTTTTTGTCACTGGTTCTCTGTCATCCGGATACTCTAGTGTGGCATTTGCCTTTTCCGTTGTCATTCCTGTTCCACGTCCCTTCGGACGCATATATTCCGGGTTACGCTCTACTGTATACCGTTTATTTGCGTACTCAAATGTCAGACGCACGAATGTTTTCACGTCATCTTTTGCATATTTGCTGCGGAACATATCCGCTTTGCGCACATCACCACTGGCTTCCCCGTACAGCGCAAACGTGATTGCATCAAAGATCGTGGTCTTTCCTGCCCCGGTATCCCCTGTGATCAGAAATAATCCCTGCGATCCAAGCCGTTCAAAATCTATGGTCTGCTCCCCCGCATACGGGCCAAATGCACTTATTGTAAGACTGACTGGTTTCATAAATCGTTCCTTTCCTGCCGCTCCTATTTTCTCTCAAATCCCAAATATCTCGTTCCCTGAAACATCAGTTTTCCTGTATTTGCTTCTCAAACTATTTTTTCAGGAACTTGTCAATGCACCAGCTCTTCCATCAGTTCTCTGACAAAATCCTGCTGTTCTTCACTCATCGGCTGATTATTCTGTATCTCGTAAAATTCTTCAAACAGTTCCATCTCTGATTTTTGCTCCACATGTTCGGTCACCTCAACCAGCCTGCTCTGTCTGGTCCTGCTGTTATCATAGACAAGCTGCATCAGATTCGGGTATACCGTCCGAAGCTTTGCCATTCCATCTGGCACATCCTCCTCATCGGTCAGTGTGATCTGCAGATAATCGTCTGTTTCTGTGCCCTCATAAAAATCTTTCGACATCAGTTCCATGTATGTTCCCCGGATCTTTCTCAGATCACGAAGCGGTTTTAACGGAACTTTTTCAATGAAGATATCTCCCTTTTCCTTTATCTCCATGACAACAACAGACTTTTTCTGTTCCGCCTCGGAAAAAGAATATTTGAGCGGGGTTCCGCAATAGCGCAGTGTCTCCCTTCCGATATGCTGCGGGCTGTGAATGTGCCCTAATGCAACATAATCAAAAACATCAAACACTTCCGCCCCGATCTGGTCTAATCCACCCACCGAAACTTCCTCCGACTCACAGCGCGAAGCCCCCGTCACAAACTGATGTGCCACTAATATATTCCGCTTTGATGCGTCCACCGGCATATGAGCCACGACAAACTGCAGGGCATCCTGATATGTTTCCACTGTCTCCACATCATCTTCCTGTGCCAGATCCTGTTTTGTCCCGGCATCTTTTTTTCCAATGGATATCCCCTCTGTCACTTTCCTCCACGCATGGCGCACGACCGCCGGGCGGATAAACGGCAGCAGCCAGATGCAGAGTTCCCCATATGCATCCTGACATGTAACACACCTCACCTCTCCATCATAAACCGGTGAAACATAGACTTCCCGGCTGCTCATAAGCTGTGCACCAAATGCAATACGTTCCGCGGAATCATGATTTCCACTGACTGCAAACACCTTTTTCCCGCAATCAGCAAGTCCCGTGAGAAACTGATCAAACAACTGTACCGCCTCCGCAGACGGAACCGGCTTATCATAGATATCCCCCGCGATCATAACCGCATCCACCTGTTTTTCCAATGCGATCTCTTTGATCTGCCGTAAAATATATTTCTGATCTTCGATCATGGAAAACTCATTGACTCTTTTTCCAATATGCAAATCCGAGATATGAAGAAATTTCATGCTCTCCTCCTATACTATTTCATTCGTAATACTTTACTTAACTATACCATATAGCGTCCCGAAATACAAACATATGTTTTGTTTTTGTTGCTTTTTCACAAAAAAACAGATCTCAGAAAATAAAAACCACTTTCTGGAGATCCATTTTTCTATTTATTTTGTTTCCATTGTAACAGCAATGCCGAATTGATGATGACGAGTACAGAACCCGCATTATGTACCAGTGCCCCCACAACCGGATTTAAAATTCCGGTGATTGCAAGCACGATCGCCACAAAGTTAAGCCCCATCGAAAAACTCATATTGCATTTGATCGTGATCATCATCCGCCTGGATAATGCAATCAGATGCGGCAGTTCTTTTACTTCATCATCCACCAGCGCAATATCTGCTGCATCCAACGCAATATCACTTCCAACACCGCCCATCGCAATTCCGATATCCGCTTTTTTCTGTTCCGCCGGCAAGGTAATCTGCGCTAAGACATCCTCACACGGCACATCCTCGTCAACCATACGGTCGATTGCCTGTACCTGACCAATGATTTTTGACAGTCTTATTTTTCACTTATCTCTTCCCGTATCTCTATCGGATGCGCATCGGTAACAAAGATCATTCCATCATACAATTTTTCCGGCGATTGTGATGTGCGGTAACTGCGTGGGAAAAGTCCCATAAAAATTGCACTGTAGCCCTCTCCTAACGATCCCATAGAAACATGATCTGTAATCTGCTCTTTCAGTTGTGAATTTTCCGGAACCTTTGAAAAATCCAGCCAGCTCATATCATAACCGGCTTTCTTCGCGGCTTTCGCTAGAGGATCATAGGAATAAAACGTGTGCGTGATACGCTTTCCATCATTTTTCGGAAGATTGCAGTTCGTCTTGTAAAAATCCGTTCCAATCGCAAAATATCCGTCCCCCAGTTCATCGGAAAGAATATTCCCCATCACTCTGGTACCTGCGCCATAATTTCCAAACCGCTCTATATGCCCATTGTGACCTGAAATAAAAATACAGGAATTGCCCCTCTGCTCTTCCATAGAAAGGATCCACAGCACATTTTCTGCCATCAATTGGTCTCTGAGCACATTTCCTTCTACGGCAGAATTGATCACTTTCCCAAGAGAAATATTCTGCAGCAGCGTATCTGCCAGATGATCCGCCTGTACAATGTCCTTTACATCTGATTTTTGTAATTCTTCTTTTATTTCTGTGATCACTCTGCTCTGCTGTTCAACATCATACTCACTGTGCTGTTCTTCTGTATCCTCCAGTTTCTTCAGTTCTGTCACATCTATCCCCGCCTTTTCACATGCTTCAATCAGATACTGCAGATTATAGGACCATCTTTGCATGTCAAACCCATAAAACCTTAAATCATCTCCATCTTTTGCAGTCTCATTGTATTTTCGCATATAAGAGATCAGATCTGCCATCTCATCAGTTCTGTATATTGCAAAGCCAATCGCCGCGGCAGCCTGCTCTGCCGTTCCTTCCCCACCGTGAATGTAGCGGTTCACATACTCGCATCCACCGTAGTCTCCCTCCAGTGCAAATGCTCTTATCCCGGCATTTTCCACCAGATTTTGAAATAAGGAAAGTTTTAACTGCTGAAATTCTGCATTTCCATGGGATGCCTCCCCCAGTGCCACAATTTTTGTTTTCTCCGGTATCTTTAAGTCCTCCACCTGCTCTGCATATTGTGCAAATTCCGTTGTATCTGCACATGGTCCGGTTCCAAATCCTCCAAAATGGGAATATATGCTGCCGGCGGCAACAATACCTGCTAATACCATACCTGCGGTTATCAAAATCCATGTCCGTTTTTTCTTCTTATTTTTCTTTTCCATAAAATCTCCCCCAAATCTGTTTTTCTTATTCGATACTCCAATATTAACAAAAGGGAAAATGTTCTGCCATTTCATTAGCTTACATTTTCCCTGATGTATCTTACATTTTTGTAAGATTTATATAGTTTTCAAATTTATACTGTTCTATAACTTTACTTCCCAAAAGAGTGATTGCCTGTTTCGGACAATTACAGATACAGCGGTAACACATGGTACACTGATCCCCTGGGTGGGGTTTTCCTTTTTCCATGATTATATTTTTCATGGGACAAATTTCCGCACACATACCACACCCCGTACAATCCTCATTTATTTTTAATTGATCGGTATATCCCGCTGTCTTTTTATAAAACCAGAGCCTTTGTCCAAAAAGTCCTGCTATATGTGAGAAAATTGTCAGTCCCTCTTTCGGATAATCCCCCTGTTTTATCCGTTTTGCAGCTTCATAAATCTTTCTGTCAGCTTTTTCAATGATCTTTTTATTTTCTTCCATCTGCCTTTTCAACAGCTTACTGTCGCACACGGAATCGGGCATTTTAATATGCACACCGCTAAGAATCTCTGCTCCATATTTTTTCAGAAGTCTTGCTGCACATCCGGAGCCGTCCCCGCTAAATGCTCCCATGGTCGCGACACATATCATTTTCCTGCCTTTCCATAAAGAGGCATGCATTTGGATAAAATCTCTTACCATGTATGGTGCATTCGAAAACTGCGTCGGATACCCAAGGATCACTGTTTCGTTTCTTTTTATTTTATCAATGATAAATTCATCTTCTAACGGAACCACATCGGCTGACGCATCGATTAATTTTACCAGCTTTGTAACGCAGTATTTCGTATTACCTGTACCACTCAGATAAATTCCTATCATTTCCAAACTCCTCCGTCTTTCGGTTATTTTGACGTTTTTTCTATGAATGTTTTCTATTGAATATTTTCTATTGAATATTTTCTATGGAATGGTACAGCATACCAAAACCATCCTCTAAAAATTCACTCTTTGATAAATCCATCGACATTTTGATATATTCTTCCTTATTCGCTGCAAGCTGTATCAGTCCTGCTAACATTCCCCAGAACTGAAAGATCGTAGGCATTATTTTTAAATCCTCTCGCAAATCACCATTTTGAATGCCTGCCACTAAAAATTCTTTCATTTTTTCATTGATTTCTTCCCCCACATGATAGGTAGCTTTCTCTTCTGGCAGGTAATCATGATCTTTAAAATCAACATTAATTTTGTCCAACACCATTTTAAAATAAAACGGAAATTCCTCCTGATACTGTATTAAACCTTTACAGATCATATCGTATCTAGCCCTTGTTGTCTGCTGCTCTTCTAACGCAGCAACTATATATCCATATAATTTTTGCATGCTCTCTAAAACCAGCAGACCAATGATCTCCTCTTTGTTTTCAAAATATACATATAACGTAGCTTTACTGTATCCGGCAGCTTCTGCAATATCACTCATGGAAGTTGCCGTGATTCCATTTTCCATAAACAGTACCGATGCCGCTGACGCAATATTTTCTCTATGTACTGCCCTCGGTTCTTTTTTTCTTCGTCCCATATACCTCTCCTCTTCAGTTAATTAAACTCTTGGTTTAATTATATTGATAAATATATGGATTGTCAATCCTTACCTTTACACAATACAAAAACCCGCACAAACCTTTCGGTTCATGCGGGTTTTCCCCCTATATATTACCTTTTCCCAAAAATAACATATCCCCTTTTTAATTGATGCAATACAAATTATTTGTCTGCGATAGCAGCCCTGTGCATGCAGCACAGACTGCATTTTACCTTATAACAAATTATTTATTTGCAATCGCTGCCTGTGCTGCAGCCAAACGAGCGATCGGCACACGGAATGGTGAACAGGATACATAATCCAGACCAATCTTGTGGCAGAACTCAACAGATGAAGGATCTCCACCGTGCTCACCACAGATACCAACATGGAGTTTCGGATTAACCGGTTTTCCAAGTTTAATAGCTGTCTCCATTAACTTACCAACACCTGTCTGGTCAAGTTTTGCAAATGGATCGTTCTCGAAAATTTTCTTATCATAGTAAGCATTTAAGAACTTACCAGCATCATCACGAGAGAAACCATATGTCATCTGTGTTAAGTCGTTTGTACCGAAGCAGAAGAAGTCAGCCTCTTTTGCGATCTCATCAGCTGTAAGAGCAGCTCTTGGAATCTCGATCATAGTACCTACTTCATACTCAAGTTTGATACCTGCTGCTGCGATCTCAGCATCTGCTGTCTCAACAACAACATCTTTTACATATTTTAACTCTTTTACTTCGCAAACCAATGGGATCATGATCTCAGGTTTTACAGTCCAGTCAGCATGTTTCTTCTGAACGTTGATTGCTGCACGGATAACAGCTTTTGTCTGCATCTTTGCAATTTCCGGATAGGTAACTGCAAGACGGCATCCTCTGTGTCCCATCATTGGGTTGAACTCATGTAAAGAAGCGATGATGTTCTTGATGGTCTCAACAGATTTACCCTGAGCTGCTGCAAGTTTCTCAATGTCAGCTTCCTCAGTCGGAACGAACTCATGAAGAGGTGGATCTAAGAAACGGATTGTAACTGGGTTACCCTCCAGAGCTTCGTATAATGCTTCGAAGTCTCCCTGCTGATATGGCAGGATCTTCTCTAATGCAGCTTCTCTCTCTTCTACAGTATCGGAGCAGATCATCTCACGGAAAGCAGCGATTCTGTCTTCCTCGAAGAACATATGCTCTGTACGGCAGAGACCGATACCTTCTGCACCAAGCTCACGAGCTTTCTTAGCATCTGCAGGAGTATCTGCGTTTGTACGAACTTTAAGAGTTCTGAACTGATCAGCCCAAGCCATAACACGTCCGAACTCACCAGCGATTGTAGCATCAACAGTCTTAATTGCTCCATCGTAGATGTTACCGGTTGTACCATCGATTGAGATGTAATCTCCCTCATGGAACTCTTTGCCAGCTAATGTAAATTTCTTATTTTCTTCGTCCATAGCGATATCGCCACATCCGGATACACAGCAGGTACCCATACCACGTGCAACTACGGCTGCGTGAGATGTCATACCACCACGAACTGTTAAGATACCCTGGGAAGCTTTCATACCAGTGATATCCTCTGGAGATGTCTCAAGACGTACTAATACGACTTTCTCTCCTCTTGCATTCCACTCTTCAGCATCCTCTGCTGTAAATACGATCTTACCACATGCAGCACCCGGAGAAGCACCAAGTCCTTTTCCGATCGGTGTAGCAGCTTTTAATGCAGCAGCATCGAACTGTGGATGAAGTAATGTATCAAGGTTACGAGGATCGATCATAGCAACTGCCTCTTCCGGAGTCTTATGTCCCTCGTCTACTAAATCGCAAGCGATCTTAAGTGCAGCCGGAGCTGTTCTCTTACCGTTACGGCACTGAAGCATGTATAACTTCTTGTTCTCAACGGTGAACTCCATATCCTGCATATCATGATAATGATTCTCAAGAGTCTCACAAACTTTTAAGAAGTCTGCATATGCCTCAGGGAATTCTTTCTCCATCTGAGCGATTGGCATAGGTGTACGAACACCTGCAACTACGTCCTCACCCTGTGCATTGATTAAGAACTCACCCATCAGTTTGTTCTCGCCAGTTGCCGGATCACGTGTAAATGCAACACCTGTACCGGACTCGTTATTTAAGTTACCGAATACCATAGGCATTACGTTAACTGCAGTACCCCAGGAATATGGGATATCGTTATCACGACGATATACGTTTGCACGTGGGTTGTCCCATGAACGGAATACAGCCTCGATAGCAAGTTTTAACTGCTCAACAGGATCTGAAGGGAAATCTGTACCTAACTGGTTCTTGTACTCAGCCTTGAACTGCTCTGCTAACTCTTTTAAGTCAGCTGCTGTAAGGTCGATATCAAATTTAACGCCTCTCTCTTCTTTCATCTTGTCGATGAGCTGCTCAAAGTATTTTTTACCAACTTCCATAACTACATCTGAGAACATCTGAATGAAACGTCTATATGAGTCATATACGAAACGCTCGAATGCAGGATCCGGATTACCTTTGATCATTGCAGCAACTACTTCGTCATTTAAACCAAGGTTTAAGATGGTATCCATCATACCTGGCATGGAAGCTCTTGCTCCTGAACGAACAGATACTAATAACGGATTCTCAAGATCGCCGAATTTCTTTCCGTTGATCTCTTCCATTTTCTTAACGCCTTCCATAGCCTGAGCCATGATCTCGTCGTTGATCTTGCGACCATCTTCATAGTACTGTGTACAAGCCTCTGTTGTGATTGTGAATCCCTGTGGTACAGGAAGTCCGATGCTTGTCATCTCTGCAAGGTTGGCACCTTTACCACCAAGCAGGTTACGCATGGTCATGTCGCCTTCGCTAAACATATACACCCATTTGTTTGCCATTTTGATAATTCCTCCTAAAATAAATTACTATGTAATTATGGACACCGTATTTGTTTCCATAATCAAGCCATGTTATGTGCCTTTCTAAAACGCACATATTTATTCTAACATATTTTGTCTAAATAGCAACATTTTTTTTACTGTTTTTCCCTGTTTTTTTGTAACATTTTCACAATGTAAAACTTTGTTCCGTTATGTGGAACATTTTGGATTTGTTTATTTCTTTTTCCATTTTGCATACAGTGTGATTTTCCCCGTGCTGCCTTTCTTAATAGAGGTTACCTTTCTGGTACATTTTTTATCACGGTACCATCCTTTAAACACATACCCTTTTCTTGTTGGTGCTGCCAGTTTTATCATCTTTGAAGTAATGGTATATATTTTCGGATTTTTCTTATTATTTTTGCCTCCGTTTAATTTGTAGGTAATGGTGTACTTTTCCTTTGCCCATTTTGCATACAGTGTTACTTTTCCGGTACTGCCCTTTTTAATAGAGGTTACCTTTTTGGTACATTTTTTATCACAATACCATCCTTTAAACACATACCCTTTTTTTGACGGATTTGAAAGTTTTATCGTCTTTGAAGTGATTTTATATGTTTTGGGATTCTTCTTATTATTTTTGCCTCCATTCAGGTTATATGTAATCTGATACTGTGCTGCTTTCCACTGGGCATATAAAGTTACGACCTCATCTGCTTTTTTTGTCAGATTTTTTACATAGGCATTTTCCTCATAAAAGGTTCCCTTCCCATCTGGCTGCGTATTCCAGCCTGCAAATGTATATCCTTTCTTTTCAAACTTATTTTTTGAAAGTTTTTCCTTCTGACCCGCCGCACATGCTTTCTCACTCATTTTCCCTTTTGCTGCGCCATTGCCGTCAAATTTTATTGTATAAAGATATGGACACACGACAACCGGAACATTCCTCTTAAATGCTTCTGCATTGATTTTATCTTTGGAGAGACTGGTTATTACATATATTTTTTCAGGTCCGTCTGTCGTTTCCCAGGAAAATGCTTCGCTGCCAATCTCTGTAATCGTCTTTGGCAGCCTTATCTTCCCAAGCACGCCGCCGTCCTTATAAAACGCACAGATTCCGATTGTTTTTACCGCGGTCTGGGAAAGATCAAGTTCCCCCGTTAAATTTTTACAGGATAAAAAAGCATAACTGTCAATCGCCGTTAATGTTTTGGGGAATTTCACGGTTTTTAATCCACTGCAGGCAGAAAATGCACTACCGCCTATTTCTGTAACCAAAGTCTGGGATAAATCCATTTTCTCCAGTGAACTGCAGCCTGTAAATGTGCCAAATCCAATTTTCGTTATATTCTCTGGCAATTTCACCGTTTCCAATGCACTGCACCCCTCAAATGTTCCTTCCAATTCCGTTATCCCTGTCTGTGACAAATCCACTTTTTCTAACGATGTGCAGTTTTCAAATGCACCGTAAATCATAGTTAATGTTTTGGGCAATTTTACCGTTTTTAAAGAAGTGCAATTCAAAAACAGCCTGCTCTCGATTACCGTTATCCCTGTCTGTGACAAATCTGCTTCTTCCAACAGCGTGCAGTCTGCAAACACACCCGCTCCATCATTCACTTCCAGCACGTCAATATCTTCAAATCCGCCACACTTTACCTGACGGATGTTTTTATTTTTTACAGCAGCTAAGTCGAAATACCAGTTTCCTCTGCTCCATCTATAAGAAATCAGACTGTAATACAATCCATCCTTCAGCAAGCCATCAACTCTATATATCTGATGATTTGATAATTCTGCAATCTCCTCCGGGGACAGGTCAAAATACCTGTCAGAATACCCCTGATACTCCCATTCTTTATCTACCGAATAAGAGTTGCGGCTGCACCATGTAGCATCTGCAAAAATCCATTTTCCATTTTCACTGTCATAAACAGCATTGTATTCATGGGCATGCCCCTCTAAATCCATGCACGGAATTCCAATGGAAATGCACAATGTTCTCATAAGGCTTGCATAACCCGAACACATAGCACGCTTTTGCTCGTACACCTCATACGGTGACCAATAACTTGGCTTATTATTATAATAGGCGTAATAATCATAATAAGTTCTGTCCGCAACAAATGCCATGATCGCTTTTATTTTCTCATACTGTGTAGTACACCCGGCTACAGCCTGTAATGCAGCCTGTCTTAATTCCTCAAACTGGGCATCTGTTATGGCATTCCTTTCAGGATCTGTTAAAAAGTAATCCGGGTCTGCATATTTATTAATCAGAGTCCAGGCCTTCTGTTCCGCTGCAATCTGCTCTTCACTTGCGTCCCCCTTGATTGAAGTTTCTTCCCGTTCTTCTGTTTCTTCTTCCATTTCCGACAGTTCTGTTTCTTTCTGTTCTGTTTCTGTGTCTGGCTGCTCTGTCTCCTCCGGCTGTTCTTCTGTGTCTGGCTGCTCTGTCTCCTCTGACTGTTCTTCTGTGTCTGGCTGTTCTGTTTCTTCCGACTCTGGCTGCTCCGTATTCTCCCGTTTCTCCTGTTCGCCTGCCTGTGTCTCCTGACGTTCACGATCCATCAGATCCAGTTCTTCCGTATCCGCATATTTTTCATTTACTTTCTCTGATGCCGATTCCGCTTTTTCTGTCTCTGCAATCACATTCGCCTGCATATTTACCGGCATCCCACCAACCAAAACAGTCGCAGCCAGCAATGCCGTAAAAGCTTTTTTCATCCCTCCTTTCATAAACTAAAACTCCTCCTTCATTTGTACCGCTATGTTACATTACCTTTTCTATATTATAACCGCAATACGACTATTTTCAATTGTTTGCGAAATCATTTCTATCATATCTCCGCAGACTATCTGCCTGTACATACTTCAAAATATTTTTCTTCTCCTCCGCGAGGTGCGCATCCCGCCCGGAGGGCGTTTTCATTCATAGGACGTAATTTCCTATGAATGAAAAACAGACGGATCATTCCCACCCAACAGGAATAATCCGTCTGTCTTTTTCTTTTTATTCTCCGCTTCGAAAAATCCTAGAAATCTACTTCCGTGTCATAGTAACAGCATTTCAACAGCTTTTCCATCTCCTCCTGGCTCGGCTGTCTCGGGTTTGATCCTGTACATGCATCTAAGATTGCATTGGCTGCGATCTCCGGCAGTCTCTCTAAGAACACTTCTTCCGGTACAAAGCCCTGCTCGGTCGGATAACTGTCTGCACCATAATTCTTAATACAGTGCGGAATCTTTAAGTCATCATTCATACCACGCAGATATTTGATCAGAAGTTCCACTTTCTCGTCTAATGAATCACCGCCAAGTCCCATGAAATCTGCGATCTCACCATAACGTTTCTTTGCAGTTTCATCTTTGGCGTTAAATGCGATCACTTTCGGCAGATACATTGCGTTGGCTGCACCGTGGATGATATGTGCGCCGTAATCCGCAAATGCAGCACCGGTCTTATGTGCCATGGAATGTACGATACCAAGCAGTGCATTGGAAAATGCCATACCGGCAAGACACTGTGCATTATGCATGTTATCTCTCTTTTCCATATCCCCGTTATAAGATCCTACCAGATCACGCTGGATCATCTTGATTGCATGCAGGGCAAGCGGATCTGTGAAATCACAGTTCGCTGTCGATACATATGCCTCGATTGCATGTGTCATCGCATCCATTCCGGTATGTGCTACCAGTTTCTGTGGCATTGTCTCTGCAAGTTCCGGATCAACGATTGCAACATCCGGTGTGATCTCAAAGTCAGCGATCGGATATTTGATACCTTTCTCATAATCGGTGATGATGGAAAATGCAGTTACCTCTGTTGCAGTTCCCGAAGTTGAGGAAATCGCACAGAAATGCGCTTTCTTACGAAGTTTTGGAATACCAAACACCTTGCACATATCCTCAAATGTGATATCCGGATATTCGTATTTGATCCACATAGCCTTTGCCGCATCGATCGGCGAACCTCCTCCGATCGCAACGATCCAGTCCGGACCAAACTCTTCCATCGCCTTTGCGCCCTTCATTACGGTCTCCACCGATGGATCCGGCTCAATTCCTTCAAAAAGCTGTACTTCCATGCCGGCTTCTTCCAGATACTGTTTTGCGCGGTCAAGAAAACCGAAACGTTTCATGGAACCACCGCCTACGCAGATAATCGCCTTTTTGCCTTCAAACGTCTTTAATGCTTCCAATGCCCCTTTTCCGTGATACAAATCGCGTGGTAATGTAAATCTTGCCATCTTTCCTCCAATCTGCCGCCATCAAAAGGCCGCCCCCTGACACATACACATGCCTGTATTTTTTGTGTCATTTACTGTGTGCAACTTTTATATAACCATCACATATTTTGTTAATTAAATAACAATATGTATGGTAACATTATATCATATCTTTCAAAAATAAGAAGCATTTTTATACATTTTTAATAATTCTTAATATTTTCTAAGCATTGTTTTTAAATCCACATTTTGGACAGATATTTCCTCCCTTATATACATAACCACAGCGGAAGCAGCAGATCGTATCATGTTTTTCTTTCGCCAGATAAGAAATATTTCGCGAATCCGGTTTTTCCTGTAAATAATGAATAAATTCATTCAATACCCCGGCATATGCCGTGAGCTGCTTATTTTCTACCGCATATGGAATTTTCGTCTTTTTCCCATTTTTCTCTGTCACATACACACCACGGTTTAAAAGTCCTGTGGATGCAGTGATCTCATCTATGGACGGAACATCAATACGGTAAGATGTCATCAGTGTGCTGTAATATAGATGTTCCGGTGTCAGGATAATCCCCTCTTTTCCACTGTTGTTTCTCGATGTGTCCACCACAAAAATCGGATATTCAAACAGACCGTTTCCTGCGGCATAGGATGCCATGGCATAATCGATAACCTCTGTTTCCTGCGGCGCTGCCTGCTTTAACAGCACTTTTCTCGCCGGGTAAAAATAATGTTTCTGGCTTTCTGTGATTCCCGCCTCTTCCAGTTCATTTTTCAGCTTATTTACAAGCTGTTCACACTCATCCGTCTTGATCTTGGAAAGACGCCTGCTTAAAAGTTCTAATGCATTATCCTTTAAATCCGGTAAATATGGTCCTTCTGCAATCTTCTGATACGCATCCATTCCCTCATCAAAGGACATGTGTGCCGGATCACCGGTAATTTCTTCGATCTCATTTTCATCCATCTGACGGATTTTATTCTCGATCTGCTCAAAATACGGCAAAACCAGCCCCGGCTCAAACTCCTTTTCTTTCAGACGCTCCTTAAGCTCTGTCAGATCATCTCTGGTGATTTTTCTCGACTGGCGGATCATATTTTTTATTTCCTGCTGTTCGGCAAGATTTTTCTGCGATTCTAACCGTTCCTGATATGGGGTTAAATCTACTCCTTCGTATTCTTTTAATTTCTCCCGAAGTGCATGGTAACGTGCCCTGTCCATATTAGGCGGCATTTTCCCAACCAGCTCTGCGACTTCCCGCTCTGCCTGTGTCTGCATTTTCTGTTTCAGATTTAAAAGCAGATTCTGTTTTTTCTCCTGCGGCAGCTTTTCCTCTGCAATCTCGTCATAGACACGGCGCATCACGGCATAATTTTTATCTGCGCAGCTCTCTGCCTTTTTATTTAACGCGGCAAGCTTTCTGTCCTGTTCTTTTTCCTCTAACATATCCAGGTATTGTTTCCGCTCTTCGGGCGAAATTCTTGTTTCATGCATGAGCTGGTGTTTTAATTCGGAAAGCTGGCGCTCTGACATACGGTCTGCGACTCCAAATTTAGCCTGATAAGTCTCGCGGGCTTTCTGTGCCTCCGCATCATTTACCTGTGCATATTTTTCATCGGACGATTCCCCACCAATCCGCCCAGCTTCGTGCGGCTGCCTGCTGTCACTCTCATATCGGGAACCTTTCACATGGCGTCGTTCGGTTTCATCCTGACGTGCATCTGCATACAGCCTTTCGTTCTCATTCCGCTTCCATCCACTTTCACCCGCGCTTTCATTTCCATGCTGTTTTTCTGCGTGCCGGTTCTTGCTCTCATCCTGCTCTTCTTCATCATCTGTGACTTCGTCCTGATTTAATGCAGGCGTACTCTTTAACTTTTTACGACGCTTTTTTTCCTCCTGTATGGCAGGTTCGCAGGCTGCAATACTGCTTTCCGGGAAAAATCCCTCTTCTATCTTATTTAATAATTCCTCAAAGTCTGCATCTGAATATTCCGGCAGATCCTCGCACAGTTCCTCAAGCGGCTGCTGCTCGTCCTCGACACCCGCCGGCTTTCTGCCGTCCTCATACTCATTATAACGGCTGTTTGCCTCATGCTCGCCGTTACGCCCCATCAGCTCAAGATAATCTTCGTATGCTTTTTTATCCTCCTCAAAATCCATCAGATAAATATCGCCGTCTCCAAGAAGTTTCCATGGGCGCGGCGTATAAAATCTGTGACACGCTGCACAGGTACATGCTTTTGCCAAAAGGACTACTCCCTCAGGCGTCTCGATTCGAAACTCTTTTCCTTTCGGATACATGATCATATGCAGATTTCCTTTGCATTTTGGGCAGCGGTAACCAACTTTATAAAAGTTATTGCCAATCCTGCCTTTTTCTCTTTCTGACAGTGAAAGTTCTGTTCTCTCAAAAACAGTATGCGCCATCTTCCATTCAACTTTATGCCAGAGTCCCTGTTCCTCGTCTGCTTCCTCTTCCTTCTGCACTGCTTCTTTTGCCTCAAGTGCCGCCTGTATCACATCTTCATAGGTAATACGCTTTCCTGCATGATAAAAACGAAAATACTGCGTGGTATATTCCGGTTCAATATAGATTCCTGCAAGCACATGCCCGAAAAGAGTATTCAGCTGCTCCGTATTTTTTTCCACACGAAGTCCCTGGATCGTTCCCCATTTTCCAAATGCATACAGGATCATATTGATCACATCCCGTACTGCTGCCTCATCGGTATCTTTGATCTCATCTTCTTTGATCGGCAGATCTACAATATTTTCCGCCACTTTTCTACTGTCAAAATGAAAAAACAGGGAGCGCACTTCCCCCTGTAAAATGAGATAATTATCAAGTGCCACAAAAAGACCTGTCCAGTTTACATTTGCATGCATGGTCTTTATCAGCCGTTCAAATGTCATTTTTAATTCGCTATCTGCTTTTAATACGATCACTTTTTTCACCTCTTACTTTTCAAATGCAGATTTTTCCTTCAAGATCTGTGCAAATCCCATATGAAGTTCTTCTTTTGCCCACTCAAAATCAATCTCCTGATTGCTGTCATTCAAACAGACGCTTCCACTCTTCTGATGACCTATATCAGCCACAATCCTGCTGTTATCATTTGAGACATCATAATACCGGCAGAGTCTTCTTACATTGCCGGGAACAAAACCGCCAGTCAGTTTCTGATACTCCCTGAGCACATACTGGCTGACATCCTCTTTCTGACGGAATTTATGGCTGCACACCTCGTTTAACAACTCCGGTTCTAATTCCCACATTTTCACAAAAGTACTCTTTTTAAAAGGAGACGGCCCATGAACCGTGTAAAATCCTGTAAACAACGGGAACGCCAGTTCTAACATATTATAAATAAAATACATAAACGGATAACCGGGATGGAAATATGCTCCCGGCTGTTTTTTCATATTTTCACGTTTGTCAAAATATTTTGCCAGAAGCATGGTATTATTCAGGTAAATATATGGCATGACCTGATCTTTTGTATTTGCCACATCAGGCTGAAGAGCCAGCATATCCACCGGAAGATCATTTTTAAAATACTGTTCCGGTCTGACCTTTTTTATCAGAAACATATCATCATTAAAATATACAAAATTCTCTGCCAGACCTGGGATTCTGTGCATATTCCACTCAATGGCATGTGAATTAAATGTCGGCAGATATTTTTCTGGAATAAAATCTTTATGATTTACAATATTTAACTTCGGATGTTCTTTATTTAACCAGGATGGCAGATGCCCCCATGTAACAAAGTGTATCCTGCGCACCCATGGTGCAAAACGCTCCACACCACGAAACCAGTACCTCAGCAGATCCCAGTCTCTGTATCTCTCTTTTCTGTCATCCTGTTTCTGCGACAGATCCGGCTGCATACTGTACTCCATTTTCTGTTTCTGCCAGTCCGGATCATTTCCATCCACCCATGTGATCACAAAATCAATTTCCGGAATATTATTGTCCTGCTTCATAAAACTCTCCATCCCTGTCCTGATTTTCATAAAAACAGTTTTTTCATCTGCTTAATAAATTTCACTGTTATCATGATAAAACAAATCCTGCAAAATGAAAATCCTATTTATCTGCTTAATTTATATTTTTTTTAGAAATACTGGTTTTTCCCTGTTTTAAGGCATTTCCGTTTCTTTTGTTAGCACTCATTAAAAAAGAGTGCTGATTTTCTATTGACTTTTGAAATTTGCGGTTATAATATTAGATTCAGGCAGCAGCGAGGCGGATCTGCCCACTGCATTTTATTACGATTATAAAGGAGTGTTTGAATATGGCAGAGAAACATGGAAATCTTTCAATTAACAGCGATAATCTGTTCCCGATTATCAAAAAATGGTTATATTCCGATCACGACATCTTCTTCCGTGAGCTGATCAGTAACGGATGTGATGCGATCACAAAATTAAAAAAACTCGAAATGATGGGCGAATATACATTACCGTCTGACTACAAACCGGAGATCCACGTTGTTGTAAATCCGGAGGAAAAGACTTTAAAATTTATCGATAATGGTCTTGGTATGACCGCAGACGAGGTTGAGGAATACATCAACCAGATCGCATTTTCCGGCGCAACAGATTTCATTGAAAAATACAAAGACAAAGCAAACGACGATCAGATCATCGGTCACTTCGGACTTGGCTTCTATTCCGCATTCATGGTAGCTGATCAGGTAACGATCGATACATTATCCTACAAAGACGGCGCAACGGCTGTTCACTGGTCCTGCGACGGCGGTACTGAATTTGATATGGCTGATGGCACCAAAGAAGGCGTCGGTACAGAAATCACCCTTTTCTTAAACGAGGATTCCGTTGAATTTTCCAACGAGTACCGTGCAAGAGAAGTCATCGAAAAGTACTGCTCTTTCATGCCGACTCCGATCTTCCTTGAGAAGGCAAACGCTGAGACAGAATATGAGACGATCGACGCCGCTGATAAATTAGACACAGACACTGTCGTTGAGACGATCCATGAGGAAGCAAAAACAGAGGAGAAAGAAAACGAAAACGGCGAAAAAGAAGTTGTTGAAGTTTCTCCTGCAAAAGATAAATTAAAGATCGTAAAGCGTCCGGTTCCATTAAACGATACCAACCCTCTCTGGGCAAAGAGTCCGAACGAATGCACCGACGAAGAATACAAAGCATTTTACCGCAAAGTATTCTTAGATTACAAAGAACCATTGTTCTGGATCCACTTGAATATGGACTATCCGTTCAACTTAAAGGGTATCCTGTACTTCCCGAAGATCAATACCGAGTATGATTCCATCGAGGGAACCATCAAACTTTACAACAATCAGGTATTTATCGCCGACAACATCAAGGAAGTCATTCCTGAATTCTTAATGCTCTTAAAAGGTGTGATCGACTGCCCGGATCTGCCGCTTAACGTATCCAGAAGTGCACTGCAGAACGATGGTTTTGTAAAGAAGATCTCCGAGTACATCACCAAGAAAGTAGCTGACAAGCTGATCGGTATGTGCAAGACGGATAAAGAAAATTACGAGAAATACTGGGATGATATCAGCCCGTTCATCAAATTCGGCTGTCTGAAAGATACCAAGTTCTGTGACAAGATGAACGATTACATCCTGTTCAAGAATCTGGATGACAAATATCTCACTCTTCCGGAACTCTTAGTCAAAGAGGAAGAAAAGAAAGACGAAAACAAAGATGAAGCTGAGGTATTAGATGCTGACGGCAATCCGATCAAAAAGGAAAGCACCGATACAGCAGATGAGAATACTGAGGAAAAAGATGAGCGCAAGGTAATCTACTATGTAACTGACAAACTTCAGCAGGGTCAGTACATTAAGATGTTCAAAGAGCAGAACATGGACGCTGTCATCTTAGACCACAACATTGATACTTCTTTCATCTCACAGCTTGAGCAGCGCAATGAGCATTATAAATTCATGCGTATTGATGCAGATGTCACAGAATCCTTAAAGGACGAGACTTCCGCTGAGGACTTAAAGGCTGAGACAGATACCCTGACTGATGTGTTTAAAAAAGCTTTAAACAACGATAAACTGACTGTCAAAGTTGAAAAACTGAAAAACGCTGATATCGCATCTGTCATCACCCTTTCTGAGGAAGGCAGACGTATGCAGGATATGATGAAGATGTATGCAATGAACGGCATGGGCGGCATGGATCCGAACATGTTTGCTGCGGATCAGACCCTGACCTTAAACGCAAACAATGAACTTGTAAAATATATCTTTGAGCACAAAGATTCCGAGCATGTTCCGATGTTCTGTGAACAGCTTTACGATCTTGCAATGCTTTCCAACCAGCCGCTGTCTGTTGACGCTATGGCAAAATTTGTACAGCGCAGCAATCAGATCATGATGCTTCTTGCAAAATAATTTTTACAGAATACAAGCCCCTGCAAAACCTGTAGATACGAGTTTTGCAGGGGTTTTCTCATGCTGTTTTTTATCGTGTTTATACCTGAATTTCTATAAAAATATTATTTTGCTGCGGTATAGATTGCGATCATATCTTCCACATCCAGATGCTTTACTTTTCCAAGATTGCCTCTGACTGCCGCATTACACTTTTCTGCCAGTTCTTTTATCTGTTCTTCTGTCGGCGCAATGCCAAGTTCCGTTAATGATGTCGGCATATGGATTTCCCGATAAAAATCCTCCATTGCAGCAATGCCTGCCTCTGCCGTCTTCTGTTCTGTCTCCTGCGGCTCCACACCCATAACGTGCTCTGCAAACTGCACAAATCGTTCAATACGCTCCCCGCAGACATAGCGTGCCCAGCTTCCCCAGATTGCTGCAAGTCCTGCTCCATGTGCCACATCAAACATTCCGCCAAGTTCATGTTCTAACTTGTGTGTTGCCCAGTCTCCACCGTCCGTTCCGCAACCGGTCAGTCCATTATGGGAAAGACTTCCCGCCCACATGACTTCCGCGCGCGCATCATAATTTTCCGGCTCTTTTACAAGGATTTTTGCATTTCTGATCACCGTGCGCATCAGTGCTTCACTGATTCCATCCGTCAGTTCCATGTTGTCACCGTGGTTGAAATAGCGTTCCATCGTATGCATCAGGATATCCGTGCATCCGCATGCTGTCTGATACGGTGGAAGCGTCATCGTAAGCTCCGGATCTAAAACAGCAAACTTTAATCGGCTGTAATCGGTCGTGCATCCTCTCTTCATGCCGCCACCTTCCTTTGTTATTACGCAGGAACCGCTCATCTCACTTCCCGCCGCCGCGATCGTAAGCACTACACCGATCGGCAGACATGCAGTCGGTTTCCGTTTAAAATCAAAGAAATCCCACACGTCTCCTTCATTTGCAACACCATATCCGATCGCCTTTGCGGAATCAATGACACTTCCGCCGCCGACGGCAAGGATGAAATCGACATTTTCTTTTTTACAGAGTGCGATTCCTTCATACACCAGAGAAAGTCTCGGGTTTGGAACGACACCGCCCAATTCGACGTAAGTGATCCCCTCTTTATCAAAGATCGCCTCGATCCTGTCTAATAGACCGGAGCGTCTGGCACTGCCGCTTCCATAATGGATGAGAACCTTTTTACAGTTCTGTTCTTTTATCAGGTTTCCAACTTTTTGTTCCGCACCTTTTCCGAAAACAACTTTTGTCGGTGCATAATAATTAAAATCGTTCATTTTGCTCCTCATTCCCACATGTAAAAGTTCTTATTTCCTCTTTTCATAACTACTTCTAGTTATATAAGCTATTATCGGTAAGAAAACGTATCTGCTTTAGTCTGAACAAGCTCGCAGGAAACCATCAACGGTTCTTTGCGGGCTTACACTCTCTTATCGTATCTTCTTATTATATATCTGTCTGACAAACTATCTACATTGAAATTTTATCAAGTATTCCGGTCAGATGTGCGATCGTCACCCCATAATTTGTCATCGGAACCTGCTGTTTTTTGGCACGGTCGATCCGCGACATCACATATTTGCGGTTAAACATGCATGCACCGCACTGGATGATCAGATCATAGCCGGATAAATCCTGTGGAAAATCCGTTCCACCCATGATGTCTACGGTAATGCCCTCTCCTGCGCGCTTTTTTAACATGCGCGGGATTTTGACTCTTCCGATATCTTCCTGCAGTGGCGCATGGCTGCAGCATTCTGCGATCAGAACATGCGATTCATTTGTCAGGGAATCTAACATTTTTGCACCTTCCACATAGTAAGGAAGATCTCCTTTATACGCTGCAAACAAAACAGAAAATGAGGTCAGCATGCTCTCTTTCGGCTTGTGCTCATACACATAGCCGAATACCTGTGAGTCTGTGATGATCAGTTTCGGCGGTTCTTTTAAGGCTGCAAGTGCCGGCAATAGTTTATCTGTTGTCACACTCATGACCAGGCACTTTTTATCCAAAAGTTCCCGTAATGTCTGCACCTGCGGCAGGATCAAACGTCCTTTCGGCGCCTGGATATCCTGCGGCATGACCAGTAAGACGAAATCTTCTTCTGTGACGAGATCTCCCGTGATCAGCCTATCTCCGTAATTTTCCGGCACAAGGCGGGCGAGTTCTTCCCTGACTGCGTCGATCCCTGCCCCCGTTTTGGCACTGACTGTGAGCGCCTGTTTTCCTGTTTTTTCTTTGATATAAGAAGCAAGTTCGTCCGTATGCGGATCAATATCTGCTTTCCCGACGAGGAACAAAACAGGCGTATTTTTTTCTTTCAGAAACTGATACCACTTTAATTCTTCTGTGAGATCCGGTAAGTTCTCCTGATTTTTCTCGGACGACTGTTGTAATTTTTCTTTTGCATCTTTCGTTTCTGAAGCATCCTCTCTGCAGGCATCCGCGCCAGATACCACGATCACAGCGATATCCGCCTTTTCCGCTGCCAGTTTCGTTTTCTCCACACGGCGTTCCCCAAGCTCAGTCTCATCATCAAATCCCGCTGTGTCAATAATCACACAGGGACCAAGCGGACTGATCTCCATCGGCTTATAGACCGGGTCCGTCGTCGTTCCGGCAACATCTGCAACAATGGAGACTTCCTGATGTGTGAAGGCGTTGATAAAAGAAGATTTCCCGCTGTTTGTTTTCCCGAACACACCAATATGCAGACGGTTGCTGCCTGGTGTATCATTCAGTGTTCCTGCCATAGTACTCCTCATTTCCCTTAGAATCTGAAATCACGTTTTCCCTCTGCGATATCGTGGATGTGCTCGTATGCAGTCTGTTTTACTTTCGGATTCGGAATTTTTTCAAGTTCTCTGTCGATCAGCTCCATACCAAGACGTTTTGTCTCTTCGCTTGCATAATCTTCCAGATATTCTTTTAATGTCATCAGCGCATTCGGGTGACAGCAGTTTAAGATCTGCATGTTTTTACAAAGTGCCATAAAACGGTCACCGGTTCTTCCCTCGCGGTAACATGCAGTACAGAAACTTGGGATATACCCCAGTTTGATCAGCCAGTTCACAACTTCATCTAAGGTTCTCTGGTCGCTGACATCAAACTGCTCACTGGTCACTTCTCCCTCTTTTTCCGGCTCTGCGTAGCCGCCGACGCTTGTTTTTGATGCACCGCTGATCTGGGAAACGCCAAGCGGAAGGACTTTGTTTCTCACTTCCTGGCTCTCTCTTGTTGAGATGATCATTCCGGTATATGGCACGGAAACACGGATCAGAGCACAGATCTTTGCAAATGTGTCGTCAGAGATGCCATTGTCAAATGCAGACGGATCAATGTCATCTGCATGCTTGATTCGCGGTACACTGATAGTATGCGGTCCGACTCCATGTACTGCCTCTAAGTGTTCTGCGTGCATCAAAAGTCCTGCAAACTCATAACGGTAAAGGTCAAGTCCAAACAATACGCCAAGTCCTACATCATCAATTCCGCCCTCCATTGCACGGTCCATCGCCTCTGTGTGATATGCGTAATCGTGTTTCGGTCCGGTCGGATGCAGCTTTTCATAGCTTTCTTTATGGTAAGTCTCCTGAAACAGGATATAAGTTCCGATTCCAGCTTCTTTTAATTTGCGGTAATTTTCCACGGTCGTTGCAGCAATATTGACATTGACACGGCGGATTGCACCGTTTTTATGTTTGATGCTGTAGATGGTCTTGATGCACTCTAAGATATATTCGATCGGGTTGTTGACCGGATCTTCGCCCGCCTCAATGGCAAGACGTTTATGTCCCATATCCTGCAATGCAGTAACTTCTTTTACGATGTCTTCCTGCGTCAGTTTCTTTCTTGCAATGTGTTTGTTTTTCAGATGATACGGACAGTATACACAGCCGTTCACGCAGTAGTTTGACAAATAAAGCGGTGCAAACAATACGATACGGTTTCCGTAAAAATCTTTTTTGATCTGCTCTGCAAGTGCATAAACTTCCTGGATTTTTTCAGGAATCTCACATGCTAAGAGGACAGATGCCTCCCTATGATTTAAGCCCTTTCTTAATTTTGCCTTCTCGATGATCTCATCGATCAGTGCCACATTGTCCTTGTTGGCATCTGCATAGGCAAGTGTCTCTCTGATCTCCTCATCTGAAATAAACTCTTCTGCTTTTAATGATTTTGCGTTATACATACATTCTTCCTTTCTTTCCGGTCAGTTTGCGCCCGCTTGCTTTCCGGTTAGTGTATTTTTATATGGACGACAGACTGCTCTTTTTGCAGAACTGTCGTATAAAACCAGTAAATCCGCCTTAAGTCTGCTGGCTTTTTGTCAATTTGTGATTTCTGAAGTTATCTTATGTCCGCCCGTTCTGTCTCACAGATGGCTGATACTTTCCATTCTGCTTCCTTATGGCTGAAAATCGCCCCTGTTTACGGCTACCTGATAGCCAATGCTTTCCATTCGTTTCTGCATGCAGAAGCGGCACTCTGCTGCCTCGTCACCGGTGCAGATCTTATTATCATATAATTTATATTTCTCCCGCACGGCAACCGGGGATAAATTCGGCATGACGACATTTGCTCCCGCTAAAATTCCAAGCTCCCTGCCCTTGGGATGAATCGTTCCAAGCGCTGTGGTCGCCGGGAGAAGTACATGCGGATGGATCAGTCTGATAATGGAAAGCAGCCTCAGTGTCATCTCCATAGTGCCCGCTGTCTCAGTACCAAACGGCGTATCTTTCTGCGGGATAAACGGACCAATACCGACCATCTGCGGTTTCAATCTACGGATAAACTGCAGATCTTCACACAGGGTATCTACGGTCTGATAAGGCGAACCTACCATAAATCCGCATCCGGTCTGATATCCGATTTCTTTTAAATCTCTAAGACAGCGCATCCGGTTCTGATAGGACATCTCTGCCGGGTGCAGTTTCTTATAATGTGCCTCATCTGCCGTCTCGTGGCGCAGCAGATACCGGTCTGCCCCCGCATCAAAATATGCCTGATAGCTCTCTCTTGATTTTTCTCCGATAGAAAGTGTCACCGCACAGTCGGGATATTCTGCCTTTATCTTTGAAACGATCTGACAGATCTTTTCATCGGTATAAAATCCATCCTCCCCACCCTGCAGTACAAAGGTGCAAAATCCCAGCTCATATCCGTTTTTACAGCAGGAAAGAATCTCTTCTTCCGTCAGCCGGTAGCGGTCTGCGTGGCAGTTACTTCTGCGGATTCCACAGTAAAGGCAGTCATTTTTGCAGTAATTTGTGAACTCAATCAGTCCGCGGATGTAGACATTTTTTCCATAGATGCGGTCACCTGTGTTCCGCGCACGCTGTTTTAAATCCTGTATCATCGCATCGTCCTCTGTGGCAAGAAGAAATGCAAGCTGTTCTTTTGTGATATCTGCTGTCTTTTCTATTGTCTCTGGCAGATTTTTAAAATTATGCGCTGACATGCCATAGTTTTTCTGTTTGTTTTTGTCTGGTGTTCTCTGGTTTTGTAACATAAATTTATCCCTGTCCGATCATAATGGTCTTTCTGCTAGTGAGATTGGGCATCCGACATATATTTCTTTTGATTTTGCCCAATGTGTATATTTTCAATTCATATCCACGCCAGCTTATGCCATGCCAACATTCGAATACACCGTCTTTGCCGTGATTCCATCAAGTCTGCCGATTTTCCCGGAAAGTGCATTGATAACATCCTGCGGCGCATCGATTGCAACGCTGATGATATGCACATTCCGCTCACGGTATGGCAGACCCATCCGTCCGATAATATACTGTCCGTATTCATGCAAAATACGGTTCATCGTTTCGATCGAATCGGGATTTTCCAC
>OMGN01000333.1_pt1 | contig 34365 bp, 28 predicted proteins | sample 1674111 | NCBI WGS metagenome assembly OMGN01 (sample SAMEA103958143, study PRJEB25191) | human gut metagenome | biome: human-associated habitat [ENVO:00009003]; feature: intestine environment [ENVO:2100002]; material: feces | place: Germany | collected 2013/2015
TAGAAAGCTTTCGGGTTCCCTGTTTGGACGCGGGTTCGACTCCCGCCACCTCCACGAATGTAAAACGCATCTGCTTATAAATAAAGCGGATGCGTTTTCTTGTTGTATTATATCCTTTATTGCTTGCAGAACGGATGTCGGCGCAGCGGCCCTTCGCAATTCGTGGCGGACACTTTTATGCGACTCAAAACGTGGTTTCGGTCGTATGCCCTGCGGCCTTGTGGTGGCGATGGCCGGAATCCGGTCTGGCAGGCGTTCGTCGCCAAGAGCCGTCAGGGAATCCGGAAGAGTTTGCCTTCGGCGAAGGTAACCCACAGCGATCCGTCGGGTGCCTGGCGGAAATCGTTTCCTGCCGAATTACAGCATTTCACACTCCACAGCAGCGTGCCGTCTTCGCGCACGGCGGCAACCTGCCCGAGCCTCCCGGCGACATAGACCACACCGTCGCGCACACAGGCCGGGCAGGAGTTGTATTCGTATCCCCATCCCAGATCGGTGCACCATGTTTCGCGGTAGGCGTCCGCCGACGTGTCCACGGCCGCCAGCTCGCCGTCCATCGTCTTGTAATAGAATTGCCGTCCGTCACCGCCGAGGCCCGTCGTTTCGCGCGCTTTGCGGCTGTTGTCGCGCCATAGCTGCCGTCCGGTAGCCAGGTCGAGGCAGGTCACGGCCCGGTCGGGCGCCACGATGAAGACCTTGCCGCCGGCGATGCGGGGCACGACATGCCCCGGGGAGAGGAACACGCCGGGGCGGCCGTTGTTCCATTTCCAGAGGCATCTGCCCGTCGCGGCGTCGAGGCAATAAAGTTGCCTGTCCCACGCCCCGAATACCAGTTTCCCGTCCGCGAGCGTCGGGCGCCCCTGCGCCTGTCCCTGTCCGTAGTCGTAACGCCAGAGCAGTTTGCCGCTGCGCAGGTCTATGCGGCCGACGGAGCCGACGCCCAGCCCGATGTAGAGCGAGCTGCGGTCGACGAGCCCGTCGCCGACGACGGCCGTGGCGGTCGGCAGATGCCACCTTCGGCGGCCTGTCCGGGCGTCGAAAGCCCATATCCCGCCCGAGGCGGCGCCGACGATCACGAGCCCGTCCGTGCAGAGCGGGGTGGTGTAGAGCGCGTCGGGAAACCTGTGCCGCCACACTTCGCGCCCCCGGCGTGTGTCGTACGCCCGCAATACGCCCTGTGAATTGCCGTAGTAAAGCATGTCGCCGCAGCATCCCGCACCCGTCAGTACCATGGCGCTGTCCTGCAGGACGTATTCCATGCGGCCTTCGTAGTCGGGTGCGGCGGGCGGCGGGTCGCAGGGCAGGGCGAGTATCTGCGGATCCCCCTCCAGGCATACCGTATGGCGGGTGCGTGCGGCATGTCCGAGCGGCTTTTCGCGGATGCGCACCGAGTCGGCGAAGAAATCGAGCAGGGTATATCCCGGCGCCTCGCCCGGCCTGCCGGCCAGTGCCCGGCCGGGTATGCCCGCGATGCCGTCGAAATTGCGCAGGTCGAGCCGGTGGTAGTGCCCGTAGAGCGAGGCGGTGATGCCCAGCCGTTTGAGCGTTGCGACCACCTCCTGCCTGTTGGTGAGGTCTTTGTTGAGCGGGTAGTGGCAGAGGCTTACGATACGTTCGCCGGGACGGGCCCCGGCGGCCTGCGCTCCGAGCCATGCGAGGTCTTCGGTGCGCACGACGCCGTCGGCCATTTTCATGTAGGGCCCGCAGTTGTAGCCCAGGAAAAGGTAGCCTCCCGCACGGTGCGCGACGCGCCCGTCATGGCCGAATATGCGGCGGAACGTCGTGCATCCGCTCTCCGACCAGGTCGTTTCATGGTTGCCCATAACGGTGAACCACGGTTTTTCGAGCTGCGACATCAGCCCGTACACGTGCTCCAGTTCCTCGTCGCTGCCCGTGTTGGTGAGATCCCCGCCGAAGATGACCAGTTCGGCATCCGACGCGTTGGCTTCGGCGACGGCCATGCGGAAGAGCGAGTCCTGTGCATTGCCCGGCGTGACATGTATGTCGGTGAAAAAGACGACGTGCAGCGTATCGGCCGGGGAGGGGCGTGTTTGCGCGGCGGCGGTTCGGGTGTCCCGCTGCGCTGCGTGATCCGCCGTAGCGGAGGCTCCCGCCGCAGGCGCATGCACGGGGGCGAGTGCCGACAGGCACCACGCCATGCCGAGGCTCAGCCGGAGGATCTGTTTTTTCATGGCCGTCGAGGTAAGTTTTAATGCGGTAAGGTACGAAATTCAGGGCAAAAAACATATCTTTGTGCCACTGAAAAATACAGACATATGGCTAAAAAGATCATGCTGCTCGGTTCGGGCGAACTGGGCAAGGAGTTCGTAATCGCGGCGCAGCGGCTGGGACAGACCGTCGTGGCGTGCGATTCCTATGCAGGCGCCCCTGCCATGCAGGTGGCCGACGCCTGCGAGGTGTTCCCGATGCTCGACGGCGATGCGCTCGCCGCCGCCGTGGCCCGGCACCGCCCCGACGTCATCGTCCCCGAGATCGAGGCGATCCGCACCGAACGCCTCTACGACTTCGAACGCGAGGGCATCCAGGTCGTGCCGAGCGCCCGCGCCGTCAATTTCACGATGAACCGCAAGGCCATCCGCGACCTTGCCGCCCGGGAGCTGGGGCTGAAGACCGCCCGTTATTTCTACGCCACGTCGCTCGCCGAACTGGAGGAGGCTGCCGCCCGGATCGGGTTCCCGTGCGTGGTCAAGCCGCTGATGTCCTCCTCGGGCAAGGGGCAGTCGCTCGTCAGGAATGCCGGCGAACTGGAGAGGGCCTGGCACTACGGCTGCGAAGGGTCGCGCGGCGATATCCGCGAGCTGATCATCGAGGAATTCATCCGCTTCGACAGCGAAATCACGCTGCTGACCGTCACGCAGAAGGATGGCCCGACGCTCTTTTGCCCGCCGATCGGCCATGTGCAGAAGGGCGGCGACTACCGCGAGAGTTTCCAGTCTCCCTACGTGGCACCGGAACACCTTGCCCAGGCGCAGCGCATGGCGGCCGCCGTCACCGAAGCCCTGACCGGTGCCGGGCTGTGGGGCGTGGAATTCTTCCTGAGCCACGAAAACGGGGTTTATTTCTCCGAACTTTCGCCGCGCCCGCACGATACGGGCATGGTGACGCTGGCCGGGACGCAGAACCTCAATGAGTTCGAACTGCACCTGCGCGCCGTGCTGGGGCTGCCGATCCCCGCGGTGACTTTCGAACGCCTGGGCGCCACGGCCGTGGTGCTCTCGCCCCTGGCAAGCCCCGTGGCGCCGCGTTACGAGGGGATCGACCGGGCGCTGGCCTCCGATCCCCGTACCGACGTGCGGATCTTCGGCAAACCTTCGGCGCGCGTCAACCGCCGCATGGGCGTCGTCGTGGGCTATGCGCCGCTGGGCGACGACCTCGATGCCCTACGCGGCCGGGTGAAGGCCGCGGCCGCCGAAATCAAAGTCCTCGAACCTTAAAAACCTGTTTCGATATGGCACAATATGCAATTATTTCGACCGAGAAAGGCGACATGAAGGCCGAGCTCTATACGGAGGAGACCCCCGGTACGGTGGCGAACTTCGTCGAGCTGGCCAACCACAATTTCTACGACGGGCTGACCTTCCACCGGGTGATCCCGGGCTTCGTCATCCAGGGCGGCTGCCCGCGGGGCGACGGCACGGGCGGCCCCGGGTACAAGATCAAATGTGAGACCTCGGCGCCGCGTCAGTACCACGACCGGGGCGTGCTCTCGATGGCCCATGCCGGAAAGGACACGGGCGGCTCGCAATTTTTTATCTGCTGCGCCCGCGAGTCGACGCAGCATCTCGACGGCCGCCACACCTGCTTCGGCCGGGTGGTCGAGGGGCTGGACGTCATCGACGACATCCGTCCCGGCGATCTGATCCTCTCGATCCGCATCGTGGAGGAGTAGGCATACCGCCCGCGTGTACATGAACAAAGCCCTCCCTGTGCGGAGGGCTTTGTCCTTGCCCCCCCCCTATATTTTTTTCACCATTTCGAACTGCCGCCCCGTCACGGCGATGTTCGCCGCCTCCAGGAACGCCGTTACCGATTCGCAACCGGCCTCGGTGTTAATGGCCTTGACCGAATCCGCCTTGTTGAGCCGGAGTGCTTCCCGCAGCAGCGAGGTGGCGATCCCCCGTCGCCTGTACCGCTTGTCGACAGCGATCAGGGCAATGTCGCCCGAGGCGGGTTCGAAGATGCAGTATCCCGCCTGTGTCCCCTCTGCGCGGGCGCTCAGCCCGGCGAAGTCCCCCGCAGCCCGCCTTATGGCCTCGGGGCTGTTCTGCCAGGAGGGCATGAAATCCCAGAACTGCGGGTCGGGGGCGAACCGTCCCACATCGACGGGCGTTACCGTACAGGCAATGTCCGGGATTTTCGCGCCGAGGTGCACGTGCGCGCCCTGTTGTATGGAATAATTGAATTCACGCGCCGTTTCGAACCCGAGCTTCCGGTAGACCGATACCGCCTTTGTGTTGTGTTGCAGGACTTCCAGCAGGTATTGCCGGATTCCGGCCTCCCGCAAGTAGGGAATGGAGTGTTCGAAGACCTTTGCGGCGAGCCCCTGCCCGCGATAGGCTTCGAGGGTTCCCGTGCCGGTGTCGTAGGCCGTCGGCAGACCGTTGAAATTCCCCGTCCCGTTCAGGGTGAACGCGGCGATCCGCTCCCCGTCGAACGCGGCGAACGACAGGCGGGGATCGAAACCGCGCCTTCGCAGCATGCGCCGGAGCTGCGTTTCGTCCAGTTGGACTTCGTAATCGGCGAATGCCTGGCCGAATGCCTCGAACAGCGTGCCGAAACATGTATTTTCCAGTGATTTTATCTCCATATGCGTCTGTTTCGGGTTTCGGGGGACAGGGCTCCGTCCCCTCTTTTCTAGAGTCGTCGGTTGCAGCTTCTTCCCGCTGCGGGATCGCGCTTTACGCCGGGCACCGCCCCCTCTTCGCCGGAAAGCGAACTGAAAAAACTCCCCTCGGGAACCGATGTCCGCGAGGGGAGCGCCTTATTCCGTATTGCCCGGGAGTTATTTCCCGAACTTGGCGATGATATTGTCCGTAGCTTTTTTCAGCAATTCCTCGGGGCAGCAGAGGGTGATGCGGATGTAACGGTTGCCCTCCGAGCCGAAGATGCCGCCCGGGGTCAGGAACACGTCGCATTTGTCCATCACCTCGTCCGAGAACGCAAAGCTGTCGCCCTCATACGACTCGGGCAGCTCGGCCCATACGAACAGGCCGGCCTGGTGCTCGCGGTATTTGCATCCCAGCGCGTCGAGCAGCGCATAGGCCTGCTTCTCGCGGCCGTAATAGATGTCGTTCAGCTCCTTGAACCACTCTTCGCCCAAAGCCAGCGCCGTGTCGGCCGCCGCCTGGATCGGGTAGAACATGCCCGAGTCCATGTTCGACTTGAACGTCAGGATCGAGTCGATCCACTCCTTCTTGCCCACGACGACGCCCACGCGCCAGCCGGCCATCGAGTGACCTTTCGACAGCGAGTTCATCTCCAGTGCGACGTCGCGTGCGCCCTCGGCCTCCATGATCGAGATCGGGGCGGCGGCATTGCGGATGAAACTGTACGGGTTGTCGTGCACGATCAGGATGTTGTGCCGGGCGCCGAAATCCACGATTTTCTGGAACAGCTCCATCGTCGGGGTCTGGCCCGTCGGCATGTTGGGGTAGTTGACCAGCATCATCTTCACGCCGTCCAACCCGGCCTTCTCGATCGCCTCGAAGTCGGGGTAGAAGCCAGTCTGCTTGTTCAGCGCATAGGGAACCATCTCGCCGCCCGAGAGGCGCACGGCAGCCGAGTAGGTGGGGTAGCCGGGATTGGGCACGAGCACCTTGTCGCCCTTATTGAGGAACGTCATGCATATGTGCATGATGCCCTCCTTCGAGCCGATCAGGGGCAGTACTTCGTTGTTGTAGTCCAGTTCCGTGCGGTACCATTTCTTATACCAGTCCGCAAAAGCCTTGCGCAGGATGGGTTCTCCCTTGTAAGACATGTATTTGTGTACGTCGGGGCGCTGTGCCTCCTTTGCGAGGCGGTCGATGACCGACTGGTGCGGGGGCAGGTCGGGGCTGCCCATAGCGAGTTTCACGATCTGACGGCCCGTTGCCGCTTCGATTTCGGCGATCTCGCGCAGACGGCGCGAAAAATAGTACTCTCCGATGCCGTCCAACCGATGGGAACGGGCGATGTTGACTGCTTTTGCCATAGTATAAGGGTGTTTGGATTTTTGCCAGCAGCAAAGATAGGTATTCCGATTAAAATTTAAAAGCCATCGTTGAATTTTATCTGCCATCCGACTCTCTCCGCCGCTTCATTTCTCGCCCCAAACTGCTTTTGAGCGACATGCGGGACGGGTAACAGTTCGTAACATTTTTTACGAACCACCCCGCTTACAGCGCGAAGAGGATGAATATCTGCGCCGTCAGCACGCGCAGGAACATCACTACGGGATAGACCGTCGAATAACCCACGGCCGGCATGTCGTTGCCCGCCGTCGCATTGGCGTAGGCCAGCGCCGGGGGATCGGTCGTCGATCCGGCGATAAGTCCCATCAGCGTGTAGTAGTTCATTTTGAGCCACAGCCGCGCCACCAGCGCGACGATTATCAGCGGCAGGACGGTGATGGCGACGCCGTATCCGATCCAGCGGTAACCGCCGTCGACGATGGCGTCGATGAACCCGTCGCCCGCGCCGATGCCCACCGCCGCGAGGAACAGCGCGATGCCGATTTCGCGCAGCATCAGGTTGGCGCTCATCGTAGTGTAGGTGACCAGGTGGAAATGCGTGCCGAAGCGTCCGATCAGGATGGCCACGATCAGCGGGCCTCCTGCCAGTCCGAGCTTCACGGGCTGGGGTACGTTGAGCAGCGGAATCGACCCCAGCAGCACACCTAAAGCGATACCTACGAAGATCGTCACCAAATTAGGCTGGTTCAGCTTCTTGAGCGAGTTGCCCAATACGTCGGCCACCTGCGCCACGGCTTTCGCGGGCCCTACGACCATCACACGGTCGCCGACCTGCAGTTCCAAGCCCTGATAGGGGATCAGATCGACGCCCGCGCGGTTGACGCGCGTGATGGTGATGCCGTATTTCGTGCGCAGGCGCAGGTCGGAGAATTTCTTGCCGTTGAGCGACGATTTCGTAATCAGGATGCGGCGCGACACCAGCTCGGCATTGGGCGTATTGTTGCCCCACTGCTCGTCGGTCATCTCCACGCGGCGGCCGAAGAAGGCCACGATCGCCTCGATGTCCTCGGCCTGCGAGATCAGCCACAGCCGGTCGCCGATATGTATCACGCTCTCCGCATCGGCCATCGAGATCGTTCCGTCGGGACGCAGGATGCGCGATATGACGAACTGACGGTTGATCAGGTCGCGGACATAGGCCACCGTGCGGCCGTCGAGCGTCTTGTTGGTGAATTCGACCGAAACCTTGTCGGCGAGCTTGTGTTCACGGCTCAGCGCCGCCAGCCCCTCGTCCTCCTTTTCGAACTTCACGCGCAGGGCGTAGCGGATGAAGATCATCGTGAATATGATGCCCACGACGCCGAGCGGATAAGCCACGGCGTATCCCAGCGCGATCGTGGGGTCTTCGATTCCCAACGCATCGGTGTAAGCCTGCTGCGCGGCACCCAGTCCGGGGGTGTTGGTCACTGCGCCCGAAAGGATGCCGACCATCGTCGGAATCGGCGTGCCCGTCGCCAGATGAACTACATAGGCCGTCGCCACGCCCAGCAGTACGATCGCTACGGCACACATGACCAGCGTCATGCCGCCGTGCTTGAACGATGCGAAAAATCCCGGTCCGACTTGCAGACCGATCGAGAAGACGAACAGAATCAGCCCGAATTCCTGCACGAAGTGCCTGACCTCGCCGTCCACCGTCATTCCGAAATGACTCAGGACGATACCTACGAACAGAATCCATGTGATTCCGAGCGAGATGCCGCCGATTTTGACTTTTCCGAGCAAAATGCCGATGGTGATGACCAATGCGAAGGTCAGCACGGCATGGGCGATGCCGCTGCCGAAGAACAAGGTGTGTAACCACTCCATATTAACCTACTTTTGTGCGAATTGCCAGCAATTGTGCAAAAGTAGTATTTATTATAGAATTTAAAAAACTTTGATGCGACTTTTATGAGCCCGATATATGCCCGTCCGTCTGCCGCAGGGCTTACCGCTAATACAGATACCGCTCCATGAGCGGCATCAGCAGCGCCGTAGCCAGTCCCATCAGGGCCATCGCCAGTCCGCTCAGGGCTCCTTCGACGGCCCCCATCTCGATGGCGCGCGCCGTACCGATGCCGTGCGCCGCGGCTCCCAGCGCAAACCCCCTTGCTTCGGCATCCCGCACGCCGCAGCGGCGCAGGATCCACTCGCCGAAGATACTGCCGAAAATACCCACGCAGAACACCACGACCGACGTGACGGGGACGATGCCGCCCAGCGGCCCCGAAACCGACACGGCGATGGGCACGGTAACCGACTTGGGGGCTATCGAGTTGAGTATCTCGCGCCCGGCGCCAAACGCCATGGCGATATATACGACGCTCAGCACGCCCGCCACGCAACCCGCAAGGGTGGCGATGCCGACCGGGAGCAGGCTTCCGCGCAGTTGTTCGACCTGTTCGTAGAGCAGGTAGCCGAGTGCGACCACCGACATGCCCAGCGCGAAGTCGAGGATGCCCGTGGCTTCCTGGTAACGGGTATATCCGATGTCCGCCGCACGGAGGAATACGATGACGGCGACGAACGTGAGCAGCACGGGATGCAGCAGCGGCATCCGGATGCGGCGGTAGACCGCCGTCCCGAGGCAGTAAAGCCCCACGGTGAGCGTCAGCAGGAAGAGGTCGGTGGAGAGGAATGCCTTGTCAATCATTGTCCGGGGTGTTTGCGGCGGTTTCACGAAGGTGCCGGATGCGGCGTAGGCGCGAGCGGCGGTTCAGGCTCTGGAACGTCTGCCCCGTCACCAGCAGGACGATGATCGTCGAGGCGATGCCCGAGATTACGATCGCCCACAGGTTGTCGAGGATCACGCGGTAGGAGTCCATCAGCCCTACGCCGTAGGGGACGAAGAAGAGTGCCATGGCCCCCAGCAGGAACCGGGCTGCGGGACGTACCGTTTCGGCTTTGACCCAATGCAGGCACAAGGCTGCGAAGAGCAGGATCATGCCGATGATGTTACCTGAAACATAACCTCCGGTAAGGATGCTCAATGCATTGCCGATCAGCCAGAAAAGAAGGATGTAAAAAAGTCCGGGCATTGTGTGTGCGCTTGATTCCGGGGCAAAGATAGCATTTCCGGCCGGAAGTTGTTGCGCCCGCCTGTGATTTTATGTGCGGCGTGTCTTTTTCAACGGGCACTGCGTACTGGCGCACGACGCGCATCCCCCGCGGCGCCTGCCTCTGAAGAAGCACCACATCCGCCGCACCACGACGGCTGCGACCACGATGCCGATGCCCCAGACAGTATAGTCCTGCCACCCCATGTCAGAGCCACATGAAAAGGCGGTAGACCGCCCATGCTACGACCCACGCCAGCACCGTGTTGTAGACCACGGCTGCCGTGGCCCATTTCCACCCGGCCTCGGCGCCGATGGCGGCGATGGTCGCAATGCAGGGGAAGTAGAGGAGGATGAATACCAGGAAAGCCAGTGCCGATGCCTGCGTGAAGTCGCCGCTTGCCAGCAGCTTGCGGGAGAGGTTCACGGTTTCCTCGTCTTCGCCGGCCGGCTCCGTGACCTTGCCCGCCTGCGTGTCCGTGCCGACCTGTGCGTCAGTGTTTTCCGCAATGCGGATCGCCGTCTGTCCGTCCGCCCCGCCGATAATGGCGATGCTGCCTTCCGGCAGGTTCCCGATCTCGATCTTTTCGCCCGATCCCGTGACGATCTCCGTCGTGCCGGCACCGGGGGCGCTTGCCGCCTCCCCGCCGTCGGGATAGAGCACGCCGAGCGTGCTGACGACGATCTCCTTGGCCGGGACACCCGACAGCAGTGCCACGCCCGCCTTCCAGTTCAGCCCCAGCGGACTGAAAATCGGCGCACAGCTTTGCCCCAGACGCCCGAGGTAGGAGTTCTCGTAGTGGGCCGTCGTGCCGCCCTCTTCGCTGCGGGGGTAATAGCTCAGGAACCATACGACCATCGAAGCGATCAGGATCATGCCTCCCATCTTGCGCAGGTATTGCGCGCATTTGTCCCACATGTGGGTGAGCGTCGTCTTCCATGTCGGCAGGCGGTAGGGCGGCAGTTCCATGACGAAGGGCGTTTCGTCCACCGGGAACATGAAGCGCCGCATCAGCCGTGCCGTGACGACGGCCAGCACGACTCCCAGCACATAGAGCCCGATCATTACTAGACTGGCGTCGGCGGCGAAGAACGTCCCGGCGAGCAGGAGGTAGATCGGTATTCGTGCACTGCATGACATGAACGGGGTTATAAGTATGGTTATCAGCCTGCTGCTTCGGCTCTCGATCGTCCGGCTGGCCATGATGGCCGGGACGTTGCAGCCGAAGCCCATGATCAGCGGGATGAACGATTTGCCGTGCAGGCCGATGCGGTGCATCACGCGGTCCATGATGAACGCGGCGCGCGCCAGGTAGCCCGAGTCCTCCATGAACGAGATGAACAGGTAGAGGATCATGATGTTGGGCAGGAAGACGATGACTGCCCCCACGCCGCCGATGATGCCGTCGACCAAGAGGTCGCGCAGCGGCCCCGCGGGCAGCAGCGCGTCCACGCCGCTGCCGATCCATCCCACGAGCGTGTCGATCCACTCCTGCGGGTAGGCGCCGAGGCTGAATGTGCACCAGAACATCAGCCACATCAGGAAAAAGAAGATCGGGAAGCCCCACAGCTTGTGCGTCACGAAGGTGTCGATCAGCTTCGTGGCCGAGGCCTCTTCGCGTTTCCCCGGGGTGTAGGTCTCCTTGAGCGCCCCCTGAATGAACCCGTATTTCTGGTTGGCGAAAGCCGTCTCGACATCCTCGCCCAGGGCTTCGGCAATGCGTTTGGCCTCGCGGTCGCGGATCTCCGCCCACTCGGGGTAGCGGCTGCTGCCGCGCAGCTGTTCCTCGACCTGCCTGTCGCCTTCGAGCATCTTCATGGCGTAGTAGCGCGGCGGGAAGGCCTTGGGCAGTTCGCCGCGGTAGTCGCTCATGTCGTCCTTGAGCCGCCGGAGCCCCTCTTCGATGACGGGGCCCATGTTTATGTGGATGTGGCGTACGCGCTCGTCCTGGTTCTCGTACACGGCGATCACGGTGTCCAACAGCGCTTCGATGCCTTTGCCGTTGCGTGCCTCGACGGGTACCATCGGTACGCCGAGCATCCGTCCCAGGTTGTCGTAATCGAGCTCCGAACCGCGTGAATCGAGCTCGTCATACATATTGAGAGCCACCACCATGCGCGGGTTTATGTCGATCAGCTCGGTCGTCAGGTAGAGGTTGCGTTCGAGGTTCGACGCCACGACCGAGTTGATGATGACGTCGGGCGTCTTTTCGGCGATATGACTGCGGACGTAACGCTCCTCGGGGGTATAGGCCGAAAGGGCGTAGGTGCCCGGCAGGTCGGTCACCTCGAAGCGGTAGCCGCGGTAGTAGCGGTGCCCGCTCTTGGCGCCGACGGTCACGCCGCTGTAATTGCCCACGTGTTCATGGCCGCCCGATATGGCGTTGAAAAGCGAGGTCTTGCCGCTGTTGGGGTTGCCCACGAGCGCCACGCCGATCGTGCGGCTGTGGCGCGAGATGACCTCGTCGGCCGTGGCGCAGTCGTCGTCCGCGCCCGGCATACCGGCGGCGGGGTATTCGGGGGCTTGTTCCGGCGTTCCGCAGCCGCATTGCCCGTGGCGGTGCCCGGGATGATGGCGGTGGTGGTGATGTCCTCCGGCAAGATATTCGTTCACTTCGCTGTCGGAGAGTACGACGACCATGTCGGCCTCGGTACGGCGCAGCGAGATGTCGTAGCCCATGATTTTATATTCGATCGGGTCTTTCAGGGGGGCGTTGAGCAGTACTTCGACCCGCTGCCCGCGGACGAATCCCATCTCCATGATGCGCCGGCGGAAGCCTCCGTGGCCCGTCACCTTGAGGATCGTGGCCGACTCGCCGGTTTTAAGTTCGGATAAACGCATTGTCGCTCTTTAGTTTTGGCGCCAAAGATACGACTTTGCGCCCGGATATGCAATCCCCATTTGTGGGTATATTGGGGCGCGTATCCGGCCTGCCGCTTCTGTGCGGCGGGGCGGGGCCGACCCGTCGGCGCGCCGTTTTCCGCCTGCGTCAAACGCCTGCGTCGGGCGGCGCTACCACCCGCCGCCCAGCGCCTTGCAGAGGTTCACGTAGTTGATGTACTGCTGTGCCACGATGTTCACCAGCTCCATCTGCGACTGGTAGAGGCTCCGCTGGGCGTCAATTACGTCGAGGTAGTCCGACAGCCCGCTGCGGTAGAGCGCCTGCGTCATGGTGGCGATGCGGTCGTTCGAAACGACCAGTTCGCAGGAACGCTCTGTCTGGGTGCGGTAGGTGGCGATGGCGACCAGCGCCTTCTCGACATCTGCGAATGCCGTCAGCACGGTTTGCTCGTAAGTCTTTGCCGCTTGCGTATAACGCTCCATGGCCGCCAGCTCCGAGCGGCGCAGCTTGCCGAAGGCGAACAGGGGTTGCGTGAGCGAGCCCAGCGCATCCCACGCCCAAGGGTTTGCCGAAGTTAAACCTTTGATCGAATTGGAGGCTATTCCTCCTTTGGTTGTCAGTGCAATGGACGGGAATCTCGCCCCGCGTGCAACCCCGGCATTCGCGGCCGCCTGGAGCATATTGTAACGCGCCTCCATGATGTCCGGGCGCCGCTTGAGCAGTTCCGACGGAAGCCCTACGGGGATATCGGTGGGATGGCGGTCTGCGAGCAGGCGCAGCCCCGAGCCCGTGCTGTCCGCCGCCTGCGGCGTTTCGCCCAGCAGTATGTCGAGCGACAGCCGCGTCTGCTTCACGGCACGTTCGTATTGCGGGATGTCCGCCTCGGCCGTGTAGACCAGGCTGCGTGCCTGCTCCAGCGCCACGCCGTCCGACATGCCGTAGCGGAACATCGAGTCGATCAGTGCGGCCGATTCGCGCCGCAGGGTGCAGCTGCGCCGGGCGATCGCCAGGTCGCGTTCGTATTCGAGCAGCGTGAAGTAGGTCGTGGCGACCTCCGCGGCCAGCGACAGCCGCACGCCCCGCAGCGCCCATTCCGAAGAGGCGATTTGCGCCCTGGCTGCCCGTTTGGCGTTGCGCAGCTGCCCGAACAGGGCGATTTCCCACGAGAGCGACGGTTCGACGGCGTAGGTCTGTACGATCTTGGTCTGCGGCGTGTATTCCCCCTCGGCCGTGACGCCTATGCCCACCTGGGGCAGGAACTGCGCCCGCACGACGCCGAGGTTCTGCCGCGCCTCTTCCACGCGCGAAGCCGCTACGGCCACGTCGCGGTTGTTCTCCAGCGCCCGCTGCACGAGGTTGTCGAGCACCGTGTCCCCGAACAGCCGCCACCAGTCGGAGGCGAGCGCCGCGGTGTCCCGCGGGAAGCCTTCGCCGTAGAGGTAGTCGTCGGGCACGTCGACCTTGGGCGGGTAGAAACGGGGTGTGCAGGCCGCGCAGGCGAGCGCGAAGATTACGGTAAGGTATCCGGTTTTCATAGTTTTTCCTCCTGTTTTTTGCGTTCGCGGCGGCGTTCGAAATTCCCGATGCGCCCCACGAAATAGTAGAGTGCCGGGTAGACGAAGATGCCCAGCAGCGTGGCGAACAGCATACCGCCCACCAGTGCCACGCCCATGATGTTGCGTGCCGTGGCGTAGACCCCGCTGGCGAATACCAGCGGCATGACGCCGAGGATGAACGCGAAGGCGGTCATGATGATCGGCCGCACGCGCAGTTTGGCGGCGCCGATCGCGGCGTCCATCAGCGACAGGCCCTTTTCGTTGAACAGCCGGTCGGCGTACTCCACGACCAGGATGGCGTTCTTGGCCGCCAGGCCGATGAGCATGACCAGCGAAATCTGCATGTAGACGTCGTTGACGAAGAAGGCGTCCAAAAGGTGCGATACCCCGATGAAGAGCACGGCGCCCAGCACTGCGACGGGGACGCTCATCAGGATCGCCAGCGGCAGTCCCCACGATTCGTAGAGGGCCGCGAGGGCCAGGAAGACGAACACCAGCGCCAGCAGGTAGACCAGCCCGCCCGTCTTCGAGGCGTTGGCTTCCTGATAGGAGGTGCCGCTCCACGCCGTGCCGATGTCGTCGGGCAGCACCTCGCCGGCCGTACGGGTGATCTGCTGCATGACGGTCGTGGTCGAGGCGCGCGCCGCGGGCGTCACCGTGAGGGAGATCGAGCGGTAGAGGTTGAACTGCGATACGTATTCCACGCCCACCGTGTCGACGACCTCCACGAACGACGATACGGGCACGCTCTCGCCCGAGGACGAGGCGACGTAGTAATTGTCGAGCGAGCGTTTGTCGAGGCGGTATTCGGGAGCCGCCTGAATATAGGTCTGGTAGAGCTTGCCAAAACGCGAGAAGTTGTTGATGTAGGCGCCTCCCAGCAGGGTCGTCAGGTCGCCGTACAGCACGCCCAGGTCGACGCCTGCGGCGAGTGCCTGCTCCTTGTCGATGCGCAGGCGGCGCTGGGGCACCCCGGCGTTGAACTGCGTGGTCACCGAGGCGATCGAGGGCTGTTTGCGCAACGAATCCATCAGCCGTCCGGCCTGGGCGAGCAGGTAGGCCGTGCCGCGTCCTTCGAGATCCTGCACCTCGACCGATACGCCCGAGGTGATGCCCAGCCCGGGGATCGAGGGCGGGATGAAGGCATAGCACTCGGCTCCCGGCACGGCGACGTACAGCTCGTCGGTGAGTTTCTGTGCGATTTCCATGGCCGAGAGTTTGCGGTCGGCGAAGTCGACCAGCGAGACGAAGATGATGCCGCTGTCGGTCGAGGCGATGCCCGCCATCATGTTGAAACCCGCGGCGAACGAGGTCGAGGCCACTTCGGGCAGGGTGCGGATCACGGCGTCGGCCTCTTCCATGGCGGCCTGCGTGACGGGAAGCGCCGAGGCTTCGGGCGTGGAGACCATCACCATGACGTAGCCCTGGTCTTCCTCGGGGAGGAACCCCGCGGGCAGCTTGCGCCATACGACGAAGATGACCGCGAGTACCACGGCGATGAATACGCCCGTGCGCGTCACGTGGCGGATAAGCGTCGGCGTAAAGGCCGTATAGCGATCCATGTTGCGGGAGAAGGAGCGGTTGAAGGCGGCGAAAAAGCCTTTCTGCAGCGGTTCGCGGCGGCGCAGCAGCAGGGCGCAAAGCGCCGGGGAAAGCGTCAGGGCGTTGAATGCCGAGATCACCACCGAGACGGCGATCGTGATGGAGAACTGCTGGAACAACCGGCCTGTGATGCCGCCCGTGAACGACACGGGGACGAATACGGCCAGCAGCACGACCGTCGTGGCGACGATGGGCGAGGCGACGTTCTTCATGGCTTCGAGCGCCGCGGCGCGGGGCCGCATGCCGGCGGCGATGTTGACCTGCGCGGCCTCGACGACCACGATGGCGTCGTCGACCACCAGGCCGATGGCCAGCACCAGCCCCAGCAGCGAAATGATGTTGACCGAGAACCCCAGCAGCGGGAAGAGCGCGAAGGCGCCGATGAGCGAGACGGGGATCGCCACGAGCGGGATGACGGTCGCCCGCCAGTCCTGGATGAAGAGGTAGATGATGAAGATCACCAGGATGAGGGCGATCACCAGCGTGTGGAATATGTCCCGGATACCGGCGTCGATGCTGGTCGTGGTGTCGACGATCGTGGTGGCCGCAATGCCGTCGGGCATGCGTTTTTCGAGCCGTGCCATCGCCGCCCTGACCTTCTTGCCCACCTCCACGGCGTTGCTGCCGGGCTGCTGGTAGACGACGATCATGGCCGTGGGCTTGCCCTCGAAGAGCGAGCTCACGCCGTAGCTCTGGCTGCCGAGCGAAACCTCTGCCACATCGCACAGCCGGATCTGCTGGCCTTCCGGAGTCGTGACGACCACGATGTCGCCGAACTGCGCGGGGGTGGTGATCTGCGGCGGCATGGTCACCGTATAAGTATAGGTGGTGCCGTCGGGCGCGGGTTCGGCCCCGAACTGCCCGGCGGGGTAGATGCCGCCCTGGTTCTCGATGGCCGCGGTGACGGCCGAGACCGGGATGCCGTAGTATTTCAGCACGTCGGGCTTGAGCCATACGCGCATGGCGTACTCGCCGGCGCCCATGATCGACACCTTGCCCACGCCGTTGATCTTGAGCAGCTCGTTCTGGAGGTTGATGTAGGCGTAGTTGGAGAGGAACTCGGCGTCGTAGCGTCCGTCGCTGTGCAGCGAGAAGACCAGCAGGAAGCCGGTCATGGTCTTGCGCGTGGTGACGCCCTGCTTGGTGACCGTCGCCGGGAGCTGTGCGGTGGCCGACGAGACGTTGTTCTGCGTGAAGATGGCGTCCAGGTCGGGGTCGGAGCCTATGTCGAAGGTCACCTGCATGACCATCGAACCGTCGTTGGCGCTGGTGGTCTGCAGGTAGAGCATGTCGCTCACGCCCATGACACTCTGCGCCACGGGCGTCGCCACGGCGTTGTTGACCGTCTCGGCATCGGCGCCGTCGTACGTGGCCGAGACCTCGACCACGGGCGGCGTGATGTCGGGGTATTGTTCGATCGGCAGGTTCAGGATCGAAATCAGCCCCACGAGCACGATGACGATGGCCAGCGACAGGGCGAAGATCGGGCGCGAAACGAAAAATTTCTCCATGGCGTCACTTTTTTTCGGGGATGACCTTCATACCGTCGTGCAGTTTCTGCTGCCCGGCCGTTACCACCAGTTCCCCGTCGATAAGCCCTTCGTCGATGCACCACATCGTCCCGTACGTGTCACCCGGGATCACCCGGCGGTACATGGCCGTGCTGTCGGGGCGCACCACCCAGACCGAGTTGACGCCCTGCGCCTGGCTCACGCACGCCTGAGGAACGACCACGCGCGGCCGTACCGGGCCGACGTTGGCCTCCACACGGGCGAACTGCCCGGGTTTGAGCGAACGGTCGGGGTTGGGGAACATCACCACCAGCACGAGCGTCCCGGTCGTGCTCGACACGTCCTTGCGCGTGTAGTCGTAAAGCCCCTCGTAGGGGTATACCGTGCCGTCGGCCAGCATCAGGCGGATGTCGGTAAGCAGCCCCGCGTTGTCGAAGATCGAGGTGCGCGGCCCTGCCGCGCGCAGGTATTGCGCCATCGGGATCGCCACGTCGACGGTCAGCGTATCGATGTTCGAAATGGTCGTCAGCACGCCAAACTGCGTGCCCGGCCCCACGTAGTCGCCCACGTGTGCCGAGGTGTTGGAGATGATGCCGTCGATGGGCGAGCGAAGCTCCGTGTAGCCGACGTTCATGCGGGCGCTGCTGAGGGTTTGCTCGGCCGAGCGGACGGTGGCTTCGGCGGCTTTGTACTGGGCCGTATACTGGTCTAACTGCGACTGGCTGATGGCGTTGATCCTGGCCAGCGGCACGGCGCGGTCGTAGTTGTTGTGGGCTTCGACGGCCTGTGCCCGGGCCGATTGCAGGGCGGCCTCGGCTGCGAGCATCGAGGTCGAGAGCTGGTCGGGGTCGATCGTGAACAGCAGTTGCCCGCGCTTCACGGGCATGCCGTTGGCGAACTGCTTCGTAAGCAGGTAGCCGTTCACGCGCGGCTGGATCACCGCGTCGAAATTGCTCGCCAGGTAACCGATGAACTCCATGCGGTTGGGGACGCTGTCCGTGACGGCTTCGGCCACGCCGACCCTGAGCGGGGGCATGGCGGTTTGGGGCTTGTGCCTGCGGCACCCCGCGAGGAGTACGGCGAGCAGCCCCGTGATAAGGAAAAGTCTGTTCATACCGGGATGTTTTACGCCCTTGCAGGGACAAAAAACGTACCGTGAACAGGGTGAGAGTTAGTTAAAAAGGGGATTTTATGCTAAAAAAGGCTGATTTTTTTGGCTGCAAATGATGATGTTTAGATAATTTTTATATCTTTGCGTTGATAACAAACCCAAATTAATATAAAAGTTATGAAAGAATTAGTAGCAAAGATCAATGCCGAATACGAAGTATTCGCAGCAAATGCAGCAGCACAGGTGGAGAAAGGCAACAAGGCTGCCGGTACCCGTGCCCGCAAGTCCGCACTGGAGATTTCGAAGCTGATGAAGGAATTCCGCAAGATTTCCGTAGAGGCTGCGAAATAATCGCTGACCACGTAGACGCAACAAAGGCTGTCCTTGGGGGCAGCCTTTGTTGTTTTCGTGCCGTATGCGGATCGTTCCCGCGATAAGCCGCACGGTCGCGGCGCAGGTCAGGGCTCGATGCCGAATTTGCGGAATACCTTCATATCCTCTGCGGAGAGGCCCGTCTTGCGGAACGGTACGGCCTCGTTGTGGTCGTTCAGGTAACGGCGCGGCCGGGTGCGGTCGTAGCCCGCGTTGACCAGCGACACGCCCGTGTCGATGTAATTCCCCCGGATCGAAGCCATGTCGGCCATGGTGTGGAACAGCGCGTGGGTCGTGGCGGGTACCGTGGCGTTTGCCTCGGCGGCAGCGGCCTTGTCGGGGAAATTCTGCCGGTAAGCGTCGGAGAACCACGCCAGCGAAGCGACGTAGAGCTGGTAGGCCGTCGTCGTGGGCGAAGCGTGCAGGAACCGTTCGCGCCTGTCATCGAGGATGTCCTCGCCGTGGTCGGCGCAGTAGAGCAGCGCCGACGAAGTCCCGCGCAGTCCGCGCAGGTACTGGATCGTCTCCGAGAGGAAGAAATCCGTGTAGAGGATCGAATTGTCGTAGGCGTTGCGGAGCGTCTGCACGTGTTCCCGCGAGATCGCCACGTCGTCGTCGGGGCGGAAATGCGCGAACTCGCGCGGGTAACGCTGGTGGTAGCTGAAGTGCGAGCCGTAGCAGTGGAGTATGAAGAGCATCTTCTGCGCCTTGTTGCTTTCCACGGCGCGGCGCACCTCGTCCAGCAGCTGCATGTCGTGGCGCGGCGAGCGGATATAGATCAGGTGGTCGGCGTCGCGGGCGAGTTTGTCGATCATGGCGCCCTGCGGCGACTGGTTGGAGATGAACCAGGTCTCGAAACCGGCCTCGTTGAACAGCGCCGGGAGCCCCTTGCGGCGGTAGAGTTCGGGATGTTCGTCGGTCGCCACGGACGAGAGGATCAGCGGCACGCTCTTGTGCGTGGTGTTGCTCTGCGTGAGCATGTCGCGGAAAACGACCAGGTCATCGACCTGCGAAAGGCGGGGATTCGTCTCGCGGCCGTAACCGTACAGCTGCCAGTTCATCGCACGCGAGGCTTCGCCGATGACATAGACGTATATCTCGCGCCCCGGTGCCTGGGCCGTGCGCGACGCGCCGTAAGTGAAGTCCTCCGAGGTCTCCTCGAAATTGTAGGCCTTGCGGAATTCCGTGGCACTCAGGTGTACGTTGTAGAGCACGTTGAGCGGGAAGATCTCGTCCCGCAGCACGTGCCGGTCTTCGCTCACGCGGTAGGCCGGCCACAGCGCCAGCATGCCCAGCGCCATGAGCACCGCCCCGGTCAGCCCGACGTTCATGCGCGTAGTGCGCGATATCTGCCGTTTGTGCCCGATTTCGCGCGCGGCGAACCACAGCAGCGGCAGGTACATCACGCAGACCAGGATCACGGAGGGGTAGATGTTGCTCAGCAGCTCGCCCGCCTCGCCCGGGTTGGTCGTCACCAAGTTGGTGAACATGTCCGTGGCGATGATCGAGTTGCCGAAGAGGTACAGCAGCACGATCTGGAACGCGCACAGGAAAATGAACGGGAACGCCAGCCAGATCATTATGCCCGAACGGCGCAGCGCCACGCTCCACATCATGTAAAATCCCAACGGCATCAGTATCAGTGCCTCGACCGTCCAGACGGAGTAGGGTTCGGTATTGGCCAGCACGCAGTTGGGGATAATCAGCGCGACAAAGAAATAGACGGTCAGCAGCGTGGTGAAACGGCTGCGGGTTTTGACCGTCCGTTGTCGGTTATGTTTGTTCGGATCAGCATTCATATCTTTACTAACCTAAAAAGCTTCGTTCAGGCTCAGCAGGAATCCGCTGGTTTTCTTGCCGAAGCCGTAATCGAGCCGCACATTGACCCGTTTTTTCAGCTCCCATCGCAGGCCGACGCCATAGTTGGGAAGCGTTGCCGACCAGTCGAACCGGTCGAGACTGTTGAATACGTTGCCGGCACCGCCCCATACCGTGCAGCCGATACGCCGCCAGATGCGCTGGCGCAACTCTACCTGGAAGGTAATCATGTCGTTGTCCGTATAGCGCCCCTGGTAGTAACCGCGCATGCGCTGCGAACCGCCCATGCGGGCCAGCATCGGCCACGGGGTGCCTTCGGAGTTGAACTCCGCGTAGAGGTCGGTGGCGATCAGTCCCCCTTTCCACACCTGCCGGTACCAGTCGGCCGTGAAGGTCGTGCGCCACAGCGACTTGCCGCAGTTGCCAAGCCCCTTGGCGTAGAAAGTCTCCTCCAGGCTGACATAGATGCCCCGGTACGGGTTGGGGATGAAGTCGCGCGAGTCGTACTCGAGGATGGCTCCGATGCCGGTGGCAGTGTAGTGCGTTTTCTGCCCGTACTCCTGCAGGTAGCCCTCGCTGCGGGCGTCGAATTTCTTGCCCTGCGTGTGCTCGAAGCTCAGGATGCCGCCCACATAGGTGTTGGGCAGCACGCGGTGCAGGTAGCGCCCCTTCACGAGGTAGCGTTTTTCGTTGTACGACCCCTCTTCGTTATACCGCCCGTCGTGGTAGCCGATGCCCCACATGTCGCGGGGCGCCGAGGCGAACATTACCGTGTAGTCGATGCGTTTGCTGTTGCGGGCGAAGATGTTGTTGCCCGTGACCCCCAGCGCATAGAACCCCGAGATCGAGACATTGGCAAAGATCGAGATGTCCGAGGGTGCCGTCACCGAGTCCGTGCGGTCGATGCGGTAGAGGCCCGCGGCCAGCAGCCCGATGCCGAGGCTCGTATTCTTCGAGTGGCTCGGGCCCCCCGCGAAAGTGAAGTCGATCTTCTTTTCGAACGTGCGGTCGGTGGTCGAACCTTCGAAATATTTTACGACGCGGCGCAGGAACGGCGGGCGTTTTTCGGCCTGCGGTTCCTCTTCCTCCGGAAGCGGGGTGTATGTATAGTGCAGCGTATCGCTGCCGTTGATGTATACCTCCTGCTCCTGTGCCCGTCCGTGCAGGGCGCAGCCCAGGGTGAAGCATACAACGGCTATCCTGCGCAGCATCCGGCTATTTGTACTTCTCGATTGTTTCGTAGAAATCGGCCTTGTCCTGCTCCGAGAGCACGCCCTTGCGCAGGAATACCAGCTCGCCTTCCTTCGATACGATCATCAGCACGAACTGGTTGTTGCAGTCGCCCAGCTCCCATGCCGTGCTCAGGATGCGATCCTGGTCGGCCAGTACCAGCGCGCCGTTCTTGGCCGTGCGCTTCTTGGCCATGTTGCGGGCCATGCCGTTGGGAACCATCGGGGCGTCCTTGAGGTTCATCACCCCGAAGCCGTAGATGTTGTCCCCCTGTGCACGGTGGTTCTCCTCCAGCTCGACCGTGAAGTCGTTGTTCTGCTTGTGGCGGTCGGGATCTACATAGAATATCATCAGGTTCTTCTCTCCCCAGTACGGCAGTTTGGTCGGTTTGCCGTCGAGGTCGAGCACTTCGACATTGTTCACTTTGCGCGGCAGTTCCTGTGCTGCGGCTGCGGATGCCGTGAGCGAGAGGGCCGCCAGCATCGCGATTACTTTCATCTTCATTATATTCTGTTTTTTGGTTTTAAATGAAAACAAATCGGGACAAAGTTACAATATTTCCGCCAACATACCGACCGGCAGGCGATCTAATATTGTTCTCTTCGTTCAATTTTTTCGTTTCGCAGGGAAAAGGGCCGTGTCGAACGCATAGAGCCCCCCGCCGGACATGCCCAGGAACACATAGACCCCCAGCCAGGTGAATGCCAGCGTCCCGAAACCCGGGGCGCCCCAGAGCAGTACCCCGAGGATTCCCGCCGCCATGACGATGGCCGATGCCCGTACCCACAGACCCATGATTATCAGGGTGGCGAGCACCACTTCGACCAGCGAAACGATGACGAATACGGCCGGGCTGCCGGCGAATGCGAAAGAGGGATACGAGTTGACGATCTCGTTGTAATCCTGTATTTTGCCTATGTTGTGGAAGAACATCATGCCTCCCGCGAACAGGCGCATGTACAACACGGCCCAATCCATGTGCCTGCATTGTGCGATCCGTTCACCGATTCTTTTTTCCATGCCCCGTGCCGTGCAATTTGCATTCCAAACCCCCGCACGGCGAATATCCGGCACGCCGCACCGCCTCAATCGTCCTGCCGGGCGAAAGACCAGTGCGTATGTACGATCTCCCAACCGCCGGACGTTGCGGCCGTGTAAACTTCCGTGCAGTGCATCCTGAACACCTGCCCGTCCCTGAGGGCCTCGTAATCGTATGCCAGGACGGCAGCGCCCGGCGACAACCGCACGACGGGGTCGATCATCCGGTACGTGTCGATCCTGACTTTGCCCCTGACCGTGCCGTAGTACTCTCCGAGGGCTTTTTTGCCGATGATTTTGCGTCCGAGAGCCGGGTCGAAATAGACTACGTCGCCGGACGTGAGTTCCAGGAACCCGTCGGGGTCGCCCTGGTTCCACCGCTCCAGTGCCCGCCGTTCCAATGCGATGATTGCGGCTTCGGGATCCCCGCCGCAGGGGGTGTGGTTCGTGTGTCGGTTCATAAAATTAAATAAATTTAGGATGTATGACGTGTCGGACTTGTTATACCGCGGGTTACCGGCACAGGCTCCGCCTTTTGGACGGGCAGCGGCACGGCATGACCCAATAAATTTGGCACTCCTCGCGTCTTGTACTATCTTTGCGGCCATGGAAACAAAGATACTTTTCGTTTGTCTGGGGAATATCTGCCGTTCCCCGGCTGCCGACGGAATCATGCGGCACATAGTCCGCAAACGCGGGCTCGGGGCGGAGATTGCGGTCGACTCGGCCGGGACATATGCCGGGCACACGGGCGAACTGCCCGATGCCCGCATGCGGCGGGCTGCGTTGCGCCGCGGTTACGAACTGACGCACCGTGCCCGGCAGATCCGCGAGGAGGACTTCGGGAAATTCGACATGATCGTGGTGATGGACGACCGCAACTACGAGCACGTACACCGGCTGGCGCCGTCGCGTGCGGATGCCGCCAGGATCTTCCGTATGCGGGAGTTTTTCAGCCGTCACCCCGGCTGGGATCATGTTCCCGATCCCTATTACGAAGGGGCCGAGGGCTTCGAGCTGGTGCTCGACATGCTGGAAGACGGCTGTGAGGGAATCCTCGCGCACCTCGGGAAATAGGCTGCCGGAATACCGGGCGGACGGGTGCAGGTGTCATTTGTCGGAAAACCCTGTCGGCACCGCGGCCCGGAATGCGAAACTCCGGCCGGAAATACCTGGCCGGAGCGTTCATGTTCCGGGAATCCTTTAGAAATCGAGCCCGAAGCTGATGCTGTACGTGTTGTGCAGCAGTGTCTCCTTGCGTGCGATCAGGTAGGCGAAATCGAGGCGCAGGTGCAGGAACCGCACGCCGGCGCCGACCGACCCGTAGGTGGGGTAGTAATTCCGCCGTTCGCCATAGTGGTAGCCTGCCCGCAGCTGGATGAGCTGCATGAGGTTGTATTCGGCGCCTACGGACATCTGGAACCCGCGCACCCGTGCCGGGGAGAAATAGTAGCCCCAGTCCGCCCCGACGGTTATTTCGTGGGCATCGGAGAGGAACGTATCCAGCGCCACGCCTGCCGTGAGATCCATCGGCAGCGTATAGTCCGTTTTCCCGAGGTATCCGCCCAGGTTGCCCAGCTTGCCGCCGACGCGCAGCGTGGAGTAGCTGCCGACGTTCTCCAGCGGCATCGACCATGCCGCGCTCAGGTCGACGGCCAGTGCGTCGGCCGTGTCGTCGGGGCGTTTGAGGTGCATGTAGCGCCCCACGATGCCGACGGCCCACCTGTCGCCCAGGCGGCGCGAATAGCCCAGGTCGACGGCCATGTCGTTGTTGCCCCGTTCGCGCAGGTATTGCCGCCAGCCGATCTGTGCCAGGTTGACGTTGTCGAACCGGCAGAACCCGGTCACGGCATAATAATCGAATTCGCCCTGCCCGTAGTAGGACGAGGAGACCTGCGAGGGCATCTGCGAAAAGATGGCCGTCGCCGAGTTATTATAGATGGCATGCGAACCCGACAGGGTCGTCATGGCTACGCCGCCCATGCCGAGTGCCTTGGCGTCGGGTGTCGGGAGCGTAGCCTCTTGCGCCGTCGCATACAGCGCGGCGGCGAGGAGTGCCAGGGTGGTTGTCAGACGTTTCATACGGCAAATATAGCAAAAAAGATGCAACTTGTATTCCGGGGCGCCGGCTGCGCCCGTTCCGCGGGCATGAGAGCCGCTTCAGGAGCGCTGCGACCGGCTCGAAGAGGTGCGAAAAGGCTTCTGTCGACGGAGCGTAAGCGTGCGGAACTCCCGGTAGGATGCGAATATAAGAAAAGTGCCCGCCGGATTTGTCCGGACGGGCACTTTTTCTTTTCGGCCGGTGTCTCGCGGCGCGGTTTTCCGTATTTCTATGGTCTGTACCGTCTTTTAGCAGTTCATCGCGCCGCAGCAGTGGATCACCTGCCCGCTGACATACGACGAGAGATCCGACGCGAGGAACAGCGCGACCTTGGCCACATCCTCGGGCGTACCGCCGCGGCGGAGCGGGATCTGCTTGTACCAGCCTTCCTTCACCTCGTCGGGCAGCTTGTCGGTCATCTCGGTCATGATGAAGCCCGGGGCGATGGCGTTGGCGCGGATGCCGCGCGGGCCCATCTCCTTGGCGATCGACTTGGCCAGGCCGATCATGCCGGCCTTCGAGGCCGAATAGTTACACTGGCCCGCGTTGCCGCTGACACCCACCACCGACGACATGTTGATGATCGAACCGCTCTTCTGGCGGGCCATAATGGGCGTCACGGCATGGATGAAGTTGAACGCCGACTTGAGGTTTACGGTCAGCACGGCGTCCCACTGCGCCTCGGACATGCGCATCATCAGGCCGTCCTTGGTGATGCCGGCGTTGTTCACCAGGATGTCTATGCGGCCGAAGTCCTTCACGATCCGGTCGATGACCTCATGCGTCTCTTCGAAATTCGCCGCATTCGAGGCATAGCCTTTGGCCTTGACGCCCAGCGCTGCGATCTCGGCCTCGGTGGCCTTGCCGTTCTCGTCGATCGTAAGGTCGGTGAACGCCACATCGGCGCCTTCCTTGGCGAATTCAAGTGCGATGGCCTTGCCGATGCCGCGGGCTGCACCCGTTACGACAGCCACTTTTCCTTCGAGTAATTTCATAACTTTCAACGTATTAAGAGTTTCGGTAAAATATTCTGTTTTTCCTTTTTTCGTCCAAAAGACGAACAAAGTTAAGAAAAATATTTTGAAACGTCCCGCTGCCGCCGGATTTTCGCCAAATATTACTAACTTTACCCTCCGTAAACGGAATTTCGTAAAACCCTTAACGATATGAAAAGAGACACCCAGATTTTCGATCTGATCGCCGCCGAGCGCAGCCGTCAGATGCATGGCATCGAATTGATCGCCTCGGAGAATTTCGTCAGCGACCAGGTCATGGAAGCCATGGGCTCCGTGCTGACCAACAAATATGCCGAGGGCTATCCCGGGGCCCGCTATTACGGCGGCTGCGAGGTCGTGGACAAGGTCGAGACACTCGCCATCGAACGCATCTGCCGCCTCTACGGCGCCGAATACGCCAATGTGCAGCCCCACTCGGGCGCACAGGCCAACATGGCGGTATTCTTCGCCTGCATGCAGCCGGGCGATACCTTCATGGGGCTCGACCTGGCGCACGGAGGCCACCTTTCGCACGGTTCGCCGGTCAACATGTCGGGTAAGTATTTCAACGCCGTGGGTTACCAGCTCGACGAGGCTACGGGCGTCATCGACTACGACGCCATGGAGCGCAAGGCGCTGGAGTGCAAGCCCAAGGTGATCGTCGGAGGCGCCTCGGCCTATTCGCGCGAATGGGATTACAAACGTATGCGCGCCATCGCCGACAAGGTGGGGGCGTTGCTGCTCGTGGACATGGCGCACACGGCCGGCCTGATCGCCGCCGGGCTGCTGGACAACCCCGTGAAATACGCGCATATCGTCACCTCGACGACGCACAAGACCCTGCGCGGCCCGCGCGGCGGTATTATCCTGATGGGCAAGGATTTCGAGAACCCCTGGGGGCTCACCACGCCCAAGGGTGCCGTGAAGATGATGTCGCAAATCCTCAATTCGGCCGTATTCCCCGGCATCCAGGGCGGCCCGCTGGAACACGTCATCGCCGCCAAGGCCGTGGCGTTCGGCGAGGCGCTCGAGCCCTCGTACAAGGAGTATCAGGCGCAGGTGCAGAAGAACGCCCGGGCGATGGCCGAAGCGTTCGTTAAACGCGGTTACAAGATCGTTTCGGGCGGCACGGACAACCACCTGATGCTGGTCGACCTGCGCACGAAATTCCCCGAGCTGACGGGCAAGCTGGCCGAGAAGTGCCTCGTGGCGGCCGACATCACCACCAACAAGAACATGGTGCCGTTCGACAGCCGCTCGCCGTTCCAGACGTCGGGCCTGCGCTTCGGAACGCCGGCCATCACCACCCGCGGCCTGAAGGAGGACAAGATGGATTACATCGTCGGCCTGATCGACCGGGTGCTGCACGACCCCGAGAACGAAGCCAATATTGCCGCCGTACGCAAGGACGTGAACGCCCTGATGGCCGACTATCCGCTTTTCGCCTGGTAAAATTCCGGTAGGATGAAAGAGGTCATCGACTTTTTCCGCCGCCTGCACGACAACAACGACCGTGCATGGTTCGACGCCCACCGCACCGAATGGGCGCACGTGAAGGGATGCTTCGCGGCTTTCACGGAGCAGCTCATCGCCGGGATCGCCGAGTTCGACCCCACGGTGCGCGGCCTCAGGGTGCAGGACTGCACCTACCGCATCGCCCGCGACACGCGGTTCAGTCCCGACAAGTCGCCCTATAAAACATATATAGGTGCGTATATCGCGCCCAAGGGCAAGAAGTCGGGGTTTGCAGGCTACTATTTCCACATCGAACCCTGCTGCGACAGCCTCGTATGGAGCAACCTGCTTTCGGCGGGGCTCTACTGCCCCGAGCCGGTCGTGCTGCGCAGCGTGCGCGAGGAGATCCTCGACAACGGTGCGGAAATCGCGGCGGCCATCCGCAAGGCCAAGGGGTTCGCCATCGTCGAAGAGAACAAGCTCAAGCGGGTGCCTACGGGATTCCCTGCCGACAGCGAGTATGCCGAGATGCTGAAACTCAAGGATTTCTATATTGCCAAGAAGATCACCGAGGAGTTCCTGCTCTCGGACGACCTGCTGGAGCGAACCCTCGCGGAGTTCCGCCGCACGCAGCCGTTCATCGCGATCCTGAACCGTGCCGTGCAGTTCGCCTACGAAGAGATGATGTAACCTGCCCGTGCAATAATGCAACCGCCTTCCCTGACCGGGGAGGCGGTTTTTTGTTGGCGGGAGCCTCCGGCGCGGCACCGTACGGGGGCAATAAAAGGCAAAATCCGCCGCCGCCCGAAAAAAAACAGGGCGATTCTTTGCCTGCGGAATAGGTGATTCGCGCGCTTTCCTTGTATTATATACAAGAAAGAAAGCTATGCGACAACAAATACAGAAATTCGGCAGGGCCCTGAGCGGCATGGTCATGCCCAACATCGGCGCGTTCATCGCGTGGGGATTCGTCACGGCGCTCTTCATCCCCTCGGGATGGTGGCCCAACACCCAGATGGCACGCCTGGTCGACCCGATGCTGACCTACCTGCTGCCGTTGCTGATCGCCTATACGGCCGGGCGCAACGTCGCCGGCGAACGCGGCGGGGTAATCGGGGCCATTGCCGCCATGGGCGTCATCGTCGGCAGCGATATCCCGATGTTCATCGGAGCCATGGTCATGGGCCCGCTGGGCGGGTATACGATCCGGTGGTTCGACAAACTTACGCAGGGACGCATAAAGGCGGGCTTCGAGATGCTCGTGAGCAATTTCTCGATAGGCATCCTCGGTATGCTGCTGGCCATACTGGGCTATTGGGTCATCGGCGGTGCGGTGACGGGGCTGACGCTGCTGGTCAGCAACGGCGTGGAGGTCGTGATCCGCCACGGACTGCTGCCGCTCGTGTCGCTTCTGGTCGAGCCGTCCAAGGTGCTGTTCCTCAATAATGCCCTGAACCACGGCATCTTCTCGCCGATCGGCATCGAGCAGGCCCGCGAAACCGGGCAGTCGATCATGTTCCTGCTGGAGACGAATCCCGGGCCCGGGCTGGGCGTATTGCTGGCCTGCTGGTTTTTCGGCCGCGGTAATACGCGCCAGTCGGCGCCCGGCGCCGTAATCATCCAGTTCTTCGGCGGTATCCACGAAATCTATTTTCCCTATATCCTGGCGCGCCCGGCGCTGATCCTCGCCCCTGTTGCGGGCAGTGCCGCCGGGCTGCTGTTCTTTTCGCTTGCCGGGGCCGGACTGGTGGCGCCGGCTTCGCCCGGCAGCATCATTTCGGTGCTGGCCATGGCTCCCAAAGGCCAGACCCTCGTCGTGCTGGCCGGGGTGCTGATCTCCACGGCGGTGTCGCTGCTCATGGCGGCGCCCTTCGTCCGGCGTGCCGCCGCTGCGGAGGATATGCCGACAGGCGCAATCCCCGCCGCGCAGAGCGGGGCGCCCGCCGTAAAGGCCGCGCTGCACTTCCCGGCACATATCCGCAAGGTGGTTTTCGCCTGCGATGCGGGCATGGGGTCGAGTGCGCTGGGTGCCACGCGGTTTCGAAAAAGGCTCTCCGATGCGGGCATCGGCACGGCGGTCGGCAACTGTGCCGCGGACGGCATTCCCGCCGATGCCGACGTCGTTGTCTGCCAGTCCGTGCTGGCCGGGCGGATCGCCGGATCGGCACAAGGAGCCGCGCTGGTCGTGATCGACAATTTCCTGGCCGACCCGGCCCTCGACGTCCTGTTCGCCCGGTTGGCGCAACAGGACGGTGCGGACGCCATTCCCCGAGCCGGCGGTCTGCCTGCCGGGACGGTGGACGCACAGCCCTCCGACGCCGGCCTGCGAAGGGTGGGGGATGCCCCGGATCGCATGGCCTCCCCGCAGCCGGACGATGCCGCGGGGCGGTCTCCCGGCGAGGTCTTGCGCCCCGGGAATATCCGGACGGGACTTTCCTCCGAACCCAAGGAAGCCGCGATCCGGCGGGCCGGGGAACTGCTCGCAGCGGGCGGATATGTCGAACCCGGATATGCGGATGCCATGCTGCGCCGCGAGGAACTCGCAACGACCTATATGGGCATGGGCATCGCCATTCCGCACGGGACGTCCGACGCCAAGAAGTGCGTCCTGCACTCGGGCATCGTGGTGCTGCAATACCCCGGCGGGGTTGCGTTCGGCGACGAAAAGGCATACCTCGTAGTGGGCATTGCCGGCGTGGGGGACGCTCACCTCGATATCCTGGCCCGGCTGGGCGAGGTATTCGGGGACAAAGATATGTTGCGGAGGCTGACGACCGAAGGCGATCCGCAGGTGATATACGAAGCACTGAAATAACTACCTATATGACAACCGGAAAAGTAACGATCACCGCCCCGAACGGCATGCATGCGCGGCCTGCGGGCGAACTTGTAAAGTTAATCAGGGGGCTTGCGCCCGCCAGGATCACCCTGCGCACCGCGGCCCGGGAGGCCAGTGCCGTGAGCATTCTTTCGCTCCTGGCATTGGGGCTCAAACACGGCACCGAAGTGGAAGTCTGCGCCGAGGGCGGCGACGAAGCCGCCGCCGTGCGGGCCGTAACGGATTTCATCGCCGGCATCCGCGAATGATGTTCACGATCCGAGGAATCCCGACGGCGGGGATCGCCGTCGGGACGGCGTTCGTGCTGCAACGCCGCGCATCCGCCGCTGCTACGGCCGCGGCAGGCGACCCCGTGGCCGAGGCCGGGCGGTTCCATGCGGCGCTGGAGCGTGCGAAGGCGGAGCTGTCCGCACTGGCGGAAGGGGAGGCTGTTTTCGCCGCCCATCTGGAGATGGCCGGCGACCCGATGCTCGCCGGGCTGGTCGAGAGGCGCCTTGCGGAAAAGCACCTGTCCGCCGAGCAGGCGCTCGGTGAAGCCTGCGAAGAGGTGTGCGGCATGTTCGCGGCGCTCGACGACGACTACCTGCGCGGACGTACCGACGATGTGCGGGACGTAGGTGCGCGTATCGGCCGCATCCTGTCGGGCGAAACCGCCCACGACCCCTTTGCCGGGCTGGCTCCGGGGACGATAGTGGTGGCCGACGAGCTGGCGCCTTCGGATACGGCACAGATGGATTTCAGCAGGGTCGCCGGATTGGTGACGGCGCACGGAAGCGTGACGAGCCATGTCGCGATCATCGCCCGGAACAAGGGCATCGCGGCGCTGGTCGGCGTTGCCGGGTGCATGCGGCAGGTCAGAACCGGCGACCGGCTGATAATCGACGGGGAGCGGGGCGAACTGATCGTCGATCCCGATCCGGCTACCGGACGCAAATACGCCGCGCGGCTCGAATCGCTGCGCCAGGATGCGTTCCGCTGCGCGGCGGATGCACAGGCGCCCGCCGGGCGGCGGATCACGGTGCTGGGCAATGCCGCGAACGTCGACGAAGTGCGACGCGCGCTCGATGCAGGCGCCGAGGGCATCGGACTTTTCCGGAGCGAGTTCCTCTACATGCAGGGCCCGGCGCTCCCCGACGAAGAGACGCAGTTTGCGGCATACCGTGCCGCGGCGGAGCTTTGCGGGGCACGTCCGCTGACTGTACGGACACTTGATATAGGCGGGGACAAAGCATTGCCCTACATGCACTTCGAGCCGGAGGAAAACCCGTTTCTGGGATGGCGTGCGATCCGGGTTTCGCTGGCCATGCCGGAGCTGTTCCGCACCCAGCTGCGGGCATTGCTGCGCGCGAGCGCATTCGGCAACGTGCGGGTGATGTTCCCGATGATAGCTTCGGTCGGGGAGTTCCGCGCCGCCAAAGCGGTTGTCGAGACCTGCATGGCGGAACTCGACGCAGAAGGGGTTGCCTACGACCGCGACATAGCGCTGGGGGTGATGATCGAGACCCCGGCCGCCGTATTCATCGCCGACGAACTGGCTGCCCGGGCGCGGTTTTTCAGCATCGGCACCAACGACCTGACGCAGTACGTGATGGCTGCCGACCGCGGAAACCCCCGCGTAGCCTACCTTTGCGACGCATTCGACCCGGCCGTGCAACGCAGCATCGGCATGGTACTCGATGCCGCGCACCGGGCGGGTATCGAAGCCGGGATGTGCGGCGAACTGGCCGCCGACCCGCGCGCCACGCGGCGCCTTATGGCGCTCGGTCTCGGGGAATTCAGCGTCGGCCCCCCGGCCATCGCCCCGTTGAAACACCGTATACGGACTGACAAATAATTTTTATCTTTATCCCAACGTCTAAAACTCGAATTATGAAGAAAACAATGCTCCTGCTCTTCGCCCTCATGCTGTCGTCGGCGATTTGTGCGCAGGATTACCACGTTGTCCTGTGGGACAACACGACGGCACCCACCTCGAACGGGCTTTCGGGCGACGAGGTCGAATCCAAGCCCGGACAGTGGAAAAACACGCAGACGGCCGAAATGTGGATTTACAAGGCCGGGGACAATGCCACGGGACAGGCGCTCGTGTTTTTCCCCGGGGGCGGCTATTCGTCGCTCTCGGTCGGCAACGGACATAAGGAGGCCCAGTGGTTCGCCCGGAACGGCATCACGGCCGCGGTGGTGAAATACCGCCTGCCCAACGGCCACAGCGAGGTTCCGCGCAACGATGCCGACGAGGCGCTGCGCGTGATGCGTTCGATGGCTGCGGAGCTGAACATCGACCCCGCGAAAGTGGGGGTGTCGGGGACTTCGGCCGGGGGTTACCTCGCCGGGAGCGTCGGGACGCTTTCGGACGTGAAGCCGGGCTTCATGATCCTCTTCTACCCGGTGATCTCGGCCGACCCGGACAAACGTCACAAGGGGACTTTCGTACAGCTGCTCGGCGCCGAAGATGCCGACAAACCCCTTGCACAGGAGTTCTCGCTCGAGAAGAAGGTCGATGCCGCCACGCCGCCGACGCTGTTGTTCCATTGCGACGACGACAAGGTGGTACCGGCCGTGAACAGCGCGCTGTTCTACCAGAAGCTCAAGGAACACGGCATCAAGGCCACGCTGCACATCTATCCGTCGGGCGGCCACGGCTGGGGCATGAACTCCCGCTTCCGCTATTACGACGACTGGCAGAAAGCCACGCTCGACTGGCTTTCGACGCTCTGATCCCGCGGCGCCTGCGGCCCCGTGAAACGATAAAAGAGGCTCTGGAAAGAGCCTCTTTTTGTTGTGCGGTTCTGCCGGCATTCCGGTACGCGAGCTGGCGCCGGTGCCGCGTGCGGCCGATCCCGGGAATCCGGCGGCCGGTATTCCCCGCTGCGCTTATTTCTTGCGGTAGATGACCTCGCAATGCTCGCCCGTGAGGTATTCGACGATATTGAGCACCTCTTCGAGCGAATTGGAACGCTGGTAATTGAACGTATAGCGTTTGTCGTCGTAGCGTCCCGCCACCGAGAGCCGCACGCCGAAGGTCGTCTCGATGTGCGAGATGATCTCGTGCAGCGTAGCGTCGGACATCGTCACCAGGTCGTACTGGGTCAGCACGAGGTGCGAAGCGTTAACCTGCGTAATGGCGAGGTTGTCGTCCGCAGCGTCGTACAGGGCGCGCTGGTCGGGTTGCAGCGTCACCAGGTTGACCCCTGCGGGCGTCTGAAGGCGTACGGAACCGTGTTCGAGGACGACTTCGGCCTGCTGCGAACCTTCGTAGGCCTGCATGCAGAAGGAGGTGCCCAGCACGCGCACGCGCAGTTTGTCGGTGGACACGACGAACGGGGCGGCTTCGTCCCGCGCCACCTCGAAGAAGGCCGCACCGGCCAGCTGCACGTTGCGCTGCGTCGGGCCGAAAGCTTCGGGCAGTGTCAGCCTCGTACGGGCGTTGAGCCACACGTGCGTCCCGTCGTCAAGCGTGACGGTCGTCACCGCATCGCCCGTGTTCTCGTAAACCCGGTATATTTTGGGTGCCGAAAAGAAAAGCCACGCCGTGCCGGCGCATACGGCGAGCAGGACGGCAGCAGCGGCCCCCAGCGTCCACCGCACCAGTTTGCGGCGCCGGGCGTATCGCTCTCCGGCGGCGATCTTTCCGATCCGATGGCCGGTGCTGCGCATGAACGATGCGAAATGCGCCAGGTCGGTGCTCTCCTCGAAGACGCGGCGTGCCCCCCACAGGCTCTTCAGTTCGAAGAAGTATTTGCGGTGCTCCTCCGACTCCTCCAGCCACGCGAGGAGGTACTTTTCCTCCTGTTCCGAAGTCTCCCCGGCAAAATATTTTTGAATGACTGAGTCCATTATAATCGTATCGTCCATTTGTTCTGTGTCCGTTTAGTATACAATCCACGGGAGAAATCTACCCAAGCGGATGGGAATTATTTTGTAAAAAAATGAAAAACAGCAGCAGAATCAGCTCCGATTTCGACAATTTTGCCCGCAGTTGCCTCAGGGCAAGGTAAATATGGTTTTCGACCGTGCTCTGCGCAATCCCCATCTGTTCGCTGATCTCGCGGTGGGAGAACCCTTGCAGGTAACTCAGCGAAAAGACCTCGCGGCATTTGGCCGGGAGGGCTGCGATCGCCTCGTTGATGCTCGTGCGCAGATCCTGCGAGAGAGCTTTTCGATGACCGGATTCCGGTCGGGATCGTAATAGGCGTAGCCGATACTTTCGATACGTTCCTGATAGTAGGAGCGGTAGCTGCACGCATGGCGGTGCTTGTTGACGTAGTTGACCGACTGGTTATAGACCGAGCGGAGCAGGTACCCGTAGAGCGACTGCCCCGGGTCGAGCGCCTCGCGGCGCACCCATACGTTAACGAATACGTCCTGCACGACGTCCTGCGCCCAGTTCCCGTTCAGGAAGAGGCGTGCGTAGGCCGTCAGCGGCGCATAATAACGGCCGCACATCTCGTCGAAGGCTTCGCGGCTCCCGGCGCGTATGGCGGATATGAGTTCTGCAGGCTCCATGTTCGTATCGTATGCACAAAGTTAGAAAATATTTGCAGATTGGCGAGCCCGCCTGCCTTTTTTGTTTTCCGCAGGGCAATAAAAACGGCGGCGGGCATG